>SWCD01020128.1_pt1 | contig 47757 bp, 53 predicted proteins | sample 4693011 | NCBI WGS metagenome assembly SWCD01 (sample SAMN10267278, study PRJNA491770) | bioreactor metagenome | isolation source: DHS bioreactor inoculated with marine | place: Japan: Omine Ridge, Nankai Trough
ACAACCGATCACCGTGGCCGAGGCAAGCCCGCCGCGGAACTGGCCGATCAGGGCATAGGCGGCGTCGTAGAGGCGCCGGCTCATGCCGGTGATCGAGGCCACGTTGCCCATCAGGATGAACAGCGGGATCACCACCAGCTCCGGCGAGGACGCGAGCGTGAAGGTCTCGGAAGCCAGCAGACTCATCGCCGAATTGGTGCTGTCGAGCGCGATGATGCCGAAAAACCCGACCACGAACATCGCGAAGGCCACCGGGATGCGCAACGCCAGAAGCACGAACAAGGCGGAAATGCCGACAAAGCCCACGGCTGCGCCGCTCATGCCCTGTCCTCCTTGCGCACGTCGCGCCCGGTCACCGAAAGCTCGACCGCGCGCAGCAACATGCCCAGGGCCGTCAGCAGCGCGAAGATCGACAGCGCATTCTGGAACCATGCTTTCTGAAGCGTCAGCAGGTTGGTCGACAGGTTCAGCATGACCGAGATCTTCGCGCTTTCGTTCACCGCATAGGCGATGCCGGCGAAGATCACCGCCCCGATCAGAGCGGCGGCGATGTCGATCAGCCGGTTCATCAGGCGCGGGTAGTAGCGTTCGAACAGATCGACGGAGATATGGCCGCCGCGCCGATCGCAGATCGCCATGCCGCCGAAGACGATGATCACCATGGTCATGGTGGTCAGATCCTGGGATCCGAACAGCGGAGATCCCAGGGCGCGGCCGACAACATCGACCAGGATGATCGCGACCTCGACCAGCAGACCCAGAGCGCCAATGGCGGCGGACAGGCCAATCAGCCAGTCCGCCGTTTTTCTTATGCCTGTGAGCAAGACCCTATTCGCCGCGCATCGCGGCCAGGGCCGCTGCGCCGTCAACGCTCGCGACGTAGCTGTCGACCACGCCGGCCACCGCTGCGGCAAAGGCCGCCGCCTCGTCGGCGGTGAGATCGGTCACCGTGTTGGCGGCATCAGCGCGGGCGGCTTCGAGCGACGCGTTCGCCGTGACCAGCCAGGCCGTTTCGGCGCTTTCCGACAGCCCCATGCCGCTCGCGGCATCCATCGCTGCCTTCTGGTCATCGGTGAGGCCGTTGTACACGCCCTCGTTCAGCACCGCGTAGAAGGTCAGCCGGCCGAGCGGCGCGCCGATGGTCAGCGCGTCGGCCACCTCGTCGAGTTTGAAGTCGATCAGGGTCGACGCCCCGGTGATCACACCGTCGATCAGGCCGGTCTGCAGCGCGTTGTAGACCTGGCTGATCGGCATCTGCACCGGCGTGGCGCCCAGCGCGGTGGCCACTTCGGCAGCCGTCGCGCCGGCGACGCGCACCTTGAGCCCGGCGAGGTCGGCCGGTGTCTTGATGACCTTGTCGCGCATGATGAAGATGTTGGGTTCCGAGGTCCACAGCGCCAGCGGCTTGGTGCCCGGGAACTCGCCCGCGAGATGATCGTCGAAGGCGGCCCAGAGCGCCTGGTAGCCCGGCATTTCTTCCGGGATCGCCCCCGGCATCTCGGCGATCATGGTCTTGCCGAACTGCGACGAGGTATATCCCGGCAGGCCCCAGGCGATATCGGCCGCACCCTGCAGCACGCGCACGTACTGCTCGACCGGGCCTGCGCCCAGTTCGCCGCCGTGATACCCCCGCACGGTGACTTCACCGCCGGTGGCTTCGGAAAGGTCGGCGCCCAGCTTCTCGATCACCGAGGCGTTGATGGTGTGAAAGGGCGGTGTGAAATTGGCGAACTTGAGCTCGCCGGCCTGTGCCGCCGCGGCGCCGAGGCCCACGGCCGCTGCCATTAGGATGGTCTTGAGTTTCATGGTGTTCCTCCCGATTGGTGCCCGGGCCCTGTCGGGGCCGGGACGTTCGTTTCTCAGATTATGACCGGTTCGATCCGGGCATCGACTTGTTTTTCGATCCGGCCAGCGGGACATGCGGGCCTCAGCTCTTGGTCCGCCAGCTGTCGGCGTAGGTTTCACGCGCCACCGTCGAATAGGGCGTCGGCGACACGCGCACCCGGATCGTGGTCTGCTTGTGCGGCTCGACCGAGGTCTTGCCCGAGCCGCCGTCCGGCTCGCCCCAGACCATTTCGAGCACGTCGCCGACCTCGACGCCGGCATCGACCACGCCGAGCGAGAGCATGCAGCGTTCGTTGAAGGAATAGCCGTTGAACATCGACATGCCGACCATCCTGTCGCCCTGCATGACCATGTCGGCCGTGCTCGAGGCGTAGTTGGGCTGCGGGAAGTCGATCCACTTGTAGTTCTCTTCGCCGGGCCTGAAGCTCGACGCGATCACCTTGACCACATCATCCGCATTCCACTCGAACGTCACCTTCTTGCGGTTCGGCCCGTCCTTCATCTTCGCCAGCGCATCCTTGCCGATGAAACCGTCCTTTTTCCAACCGATGTAGAAGCCGTAGCCCAGTTCGAACGGGTTGACATAGTAGTCTTCGATGTTGTCCGACACGAAGCTGCCGCCGATCGAGCCCGCCGCCTCGTAAGAGGTCTCGGTGAGCCATTGGCGGTACTCCTTCATCATCCCGCCGCCGGTGTAGATGCCGGGGAGCGGCGAGGGAATCCAGCCCGATTCCAGCGTGTTGGTCGAATAGGCCCGGCTGCCGACCAGGTGCATGTCGACGCCCACGTCGCGCGCCGCCTGCTGGATCGTGGTCTGGATGTAGTGCTTGTCGGCGTAGGGGCCGAACAGTTCCAGCCCCGGCGCGCCGGCCATGCCATGGCGCAGCACCTTCACCCGGCGCGAGCCGACGTTGATCTCGGCGGTATGGAAGAATTTCACCTCCGGCACCGGGCCGCCGTTGATCTTCTCGAAGATCCTGTCGGCGTCGGGCCCCTGGATCTGGAAGCGGTAATGGGTGCGGAAGATCGCCTTGCCGTCGGGGCGCGAATCCGAGCGCGGATCGTGGCTCACCTTCACGTTCCACTTGCCGATGGCGGCCTGGAACAGGAGCCAGTTCGACACCGGGGCGCGGCCGACGGTGAGGAACCTGTTCGCCTCGAGCCGGAAGATGATGTGGTCGCCGATCACGTGGCCGGCCGGGGTCACCGGCACGAAGTGCTTGGCACGGTCAGTGCCGAACCCCGCGAAGCTGTTGATCGCGACGTGGCTCAGGAACGCCTCGGCGTCGGGGCCTTCGACGGTGACCTCGTCCATGTGGTGGGTCTGATCGTAAAGCACGACCGACGAGCGCCAGGCGGCCTGTTCCGACCGCCAGTTGGTGAATTCCGGTGCCACGACCGGATACACGTACATGCCGATCTTCGAGTGGCGCAGCACTTCGACGATGTTGCCCGATTGCTGGATGATGTCTTCAAGAGTGGATGCCATTGTGCCCTCCCGTGGCATTCTATGTATACATTTCTTGCGAGAAGGCGTTTCGATTTCAAGTGAAATCCGCTCCGCGCCCGGAATGGCCTGATCTGGAACCGATTTTCGGCCCGGAATGAATACAGGGGGGGCCCGGTCAATCGACGATCAGCGCCAGACCGGGCAGGGTTTCGCCCGAATCGCCCGCGGATCGGTTGGATTCGAGGTTCATCCGGGCATTGCGCGCGTGCTCGCGGGCGATGGCTTCCGCACGCGCGCCCTCGCGATTCTCGATGGCTTCGATCAACGCCCGGTGCTGCGCCTGGCCGATGATCATCGCCCGGTGCGCAGCGGCGCTGTCGGCGCGACCCAGCACGAACGCGGACGGCGAGGCGAAGGGCAGCGACTTGACCCGCTCCAGCTCGGCCGAGATGATATCGCTGCCGCACAACCGAGCCAGCGCGTCGTGGAACGCGGCATTGAGCTCACTGTATCGGTCGAAATCCGCAGAGGTCCCGACCGCCCAGATAAACGTGTCAATCTCATCAACTATCGATTTGATTTCCAACATGTTCTCTGGTGAAGGTCCGCGCTCTGCCGCAAGTCTGGCGGCGGTCCCCTCGAGAACCCCGCGCAGTTCGATGGCGTCGATCACATCCCGGTAGGTGAAGGGCCGGACCATGAAGCCGCCGCCGGGGGCCCGCTGCAACAGCCCCTCCTCGGCCAGACGCGACATCGCTTCGCGAACCGGGGTGCGGGAGATGTTCAACTCGTCGGCAAGGGCCACCTCGTAGAGCCGGGTGCCCCCCGCCAGTTCGCCCTGGACGATCCGATGGCGCAATTCATAGGTCGCCCGTTTGGTATGGGTGCTGCCGCGCCCTTCCGACATCTTTCGCCTCCATGTACACATCTCGATGTATACATCGGCCGGTCGAATTTGTCACAGCCAAACACGCGGGATCCGTCTCAGGGATCGCTGTCGATCACCCGCGGATCGCCCGCGTAGAGCATCTCGACGAGATGCGACCGATGCGCCCGGACCGCGCGCTGGTTGACCGAGCCCTTGTCGGTCACTTCGCCCCTGTCGAGGTCGAGCGGGTCCAGCATGATGATCGCGCGCGGAACCCGCAGGGACGATCCGGTCGCGGATGCGTTGTGGATGCCGAGCCGCGCGGCGATTTCCGCGCGCAACGCCGGCTGCGCGTAGAGCTCCGCGTCCGGCAGCCCCTGCCCTCCCCGCACGAGGCCTTCGCAGACCGGCCGGAACGGCACCAGCAGCGCGCCGAGCGCGTCCCTGCCTTCGCCGACGATGACCGCGTCGCGCGCAAGGCCGCCGAGCGCATCGGTGAGCTTCGCGCGGAGTGCGCCGACCGAGACCCAGGTGCCGGTCGACATCTTGAAATTCTCGGCCGTTCTGCCGTCGAAAAAGAACCCCTTCGCGGCGGTGCCGGGCTCGGCGAACCGCAGCGCATCGCCGAGCCGGTAGAACCCCTCTTCGTCGAAGGCCTCCGCGGTGAGCGCCGGGTTGCGCCAATAGCCCGGCGTCACGTTCGGCCCTTTCACCCGTGCCTCCCACTTGCCGTCGCTCGGCACGAGCTTCAGCGTGATCCCCTTCGCCGGCACGCCGATGTTGCCGGGGCTCGCCTGCGGCTCGGTCTGAAACAGCGCGAACGGCGCGGTTTCGGTCGCGCCGAGCCCGGTGGCGAGCAGGATCTCTTCCCCCGTCGTGCGCAGCGCCGCCGCCTTGAGGTCGTCCCAGGTATGCTGGGCCATGGCGGCACCGGCGTAATAGAGCAGCTTGAGGTCGGCGAAGAATCTGCGCGCAAGGGTGTCGTCCTCGTCCATCGCTTTGAGCAGCATCTCGTAGCCCGCCGGGACGTTGAAATACCAGTTGGTCCGGATCTCGCGCAGGTTGCGGATGGTTTGCGCGATGCCGTCCGGTGTCGGCCGGCCGCCGTCGATGTGGAAAGTGCCGCCGTTGTAGATCGCGACGTTGAACATCAGGTTGCCGGCGGCGACATGGTTCCACGGCGCCCAATCGAGGATCACCGGCGGCTCGTCGCGCAGATAGGCGTAGCAGTCCGTGACCTGCTCCATGTTGGAACAGAGCATGCGTTGGGTCTGGATCACCGCCTTGGGGGTGCCCGTGGTGCCGGAGGTGAACAGGAACTTGGCGATGGTGTCGGGGCCGGTGGCGGCGCGGGCCCGGTCGACCGCCCCGGTGGCAACGGTGTCGAGCAGGTCCTGCCAATCGGCATCCGGCCCGGTGACGCCGAGGCGCGGGATCCAGGGGAAGGCGGCGTTGATCGCGGGGGCGAATTTCAGCAGGTCGTCGGCAAACACCGCGCCGGGGGTGATCTGGTCGCGGATCCCGTGCAGCTTGGAATGGTCCTTCGAGGCCAGCGAATAGGCCGGCGCAAGCGCGGCCGAGGGGATGCCGACATATTGCGCGCCCAGCGCCATCAGCGCATGCGCAATGGAATTGCCCGAGAGGATCACCAGCGGCCGGTCGGTCGACAGCCCGAGATCGAGCAGCGCCTGGCCGATCGCGCGCACCCGCGCGAGCGCCTCGCCGTAGCGCACCCGGACCCAGTCGCCGTCGGGGCCGCGTTCGGCCATCCAGACGCGATCGGGCGTTTCGGCGGCCCAGCGTTCGAGCGGTTGCGACATCGTCGCCGGATAGGCGCCCAGCGCGCCCGCCTGCCGCACGATCACGCTGCCGTCGGCGCGGGTCTCGCTGACGACCTCGGCGTCCCAGAGTTTCACCGGCCTCCTTGGCGGCTTGCGCATCTGCTCCTCCCTGCCCCGGCATCGCCCCGGCATCGCCCCGGCATCGCCCCGGCGCGGATATCGACCCGGTCGCTGGCTCAGTCAAAAACTCAGTCGAAAATAGTTTACGTGGAAACTTTTTCCGAAGATAGTAGTTTCGACGACCCCGTCGCAGCAACGGCGCCCGCCCGGGAGGCACGCTTGGACTACCTGAGCTACGAGATCAGAGGCGATGTCGCCATCATCGGGCTGAACCGTCCGGCGAAGCGCAACGCCATTTCCGACGCCTTCATCGAGGAGCTCGCCGACGCCATCCGCCGCGCCGAGCGCGAGGCGAAGGCCGGCGTGATCCACGGGCATGGCCCGCATTTCTGCGCCGGGCTCGACCTGGCCGAACACGTCAGCAAGACCCCGTTCGAGGGGGTGCACGGTTCGCGGCGCTGGCACGAGGTGTTCGGCTGGATCCAGCGCGGCAAGCTGCCGTGGTTTGCGGCTCTGCACGGCGCCGTGGTCGGCGGCGGGCTGGAGCTGGCCTCCTGTGCCCATGTACGGGTCGCCGACCGTTCGGCCTTTTTCGCCCTGCCCGAAGGGCAACGCGGCATCTTCGTGGGCGGCGGCGCCTCGGTCCGCACCGCCCGGCTCATGGGGGTTGCGCGGATGACCGACATGATGCTGACGGGGCGGGCCGTCGATGTCGACACTGCCGAGCGCTGGAACCTGGTGCAATACGTGGTCGACGAGGGCGAGGCGCTGAACAAGGCCATCGACCTCGCGGCCCACGCCGCCACCAATGCCGAGATTTCCACCTACGCCATCATCCATGCGCTGCCCCGGATCCAGGACATGGGCGTCGACGACGGCCTGTTCGTCGAAAGCTTCATCGCCTCGTTCACCGCGACCAGTCCGGAGGCCGAGGAAAGGCTCAACGCCTTTCTGCAGAAGAAAGCCGGCAAGGTCACCCGGCCCGGAGGGGCCGACGGATGAACGCGCCCAAGCCGACCTTCGAGGACGACCGCGTCGAGCTTGGCGAGATCACCGGCTCGGTCGGCTTCCTGCTGCGGATGGCCCAGCTCAAGGCCTTCGACTTCTTCTTCAAGATCCTCGACGGCGAAGACCTGCGGCCCGGTGAATTCACGGTGATCTGGGTCATCCAGCTGAACCCCGGGCTCAGGCAGGGCAGCATCGCGCGCTGTCTCCGCATCAAGCCCGCCCATATGACCAAGCTTATCGCCCGGCTGGTCGAGCGCGGGCTGGTGGACCGCTCGGTGCCCGACGACGACCGCCGGTCGGTGCGGCTCGCGCTTACCCCCGAAGGCGAGGCCTTCGTTGCACGCTACCGCGAGCAGTTCCTGCACCTCCACCTCGCCGAGCGCTCCGATCTCTCGCCCGACGAGGCGGCGACCCTGATCCGCCTCCTGAGCCGCTACGCCGGGCTCGACGGAGAGACGCCATGCCCCTGACCATCGACGATCTCGTCGCCATCGACATCCACACCCATGCGGAGGAGCCCTGCAACCACGCCCGCGACGACGGGTATCTGGAGTTCCAGGCCGGCATGGCGTCGTATTTCGGGAACCCGGCAGGTGCCGACGGGATGTTGCCCACCGTCGAGGAGACGGCCCGCTATTACCGTGAACGCAGGATCGGGGCGGTGATCTTCCCGGTGGATGCCGAACGCGAGACAGGGTTCCGGCGCTATTCCAACGAGGACGTCGCCGGGATCTGCGCCGACAACGACGACATCCTCATTCCCTTCGCCTCGATCGACCCGTGGAAGGGCAAGATGGCGGCGCGCGAGGCGCGGCGGCTGATCCGCGATTTCGGCGTGCGCGGCTTCAAGTTCCACCCCACCTTCCAGGGCTTCTGGCCGAACGACCCGATGGCCTATCCGTTCTACGAGGTGCTCGAAGAAGACGGCGTGATCGCCCTGTTCCACACCGGCCAGACCGGGGTCGGCTCCGGCCTGCGCGGCGGCATGGGGATGCGGCTGAAATATTCGAACCCGATGGCGATCGACGATGTGGCCATCGACTTCCCCGACCTCAGGATCATCATGGCCCATCCCGCCTTTCCCTGGCAGGAAGAGGCGCTCGCCGTGGCCCAGCACAAGCCCAATGTCTACATCGACCTTTCGGGCTGGTCGCCGAAGTATTTCCCCGAAATCCTCGTGCGTTACGCCAATACGCTGCTCAAGAAGAAGATGCTGTTCGGCTCCGACTGGCCGGCGATCACGCCCGACCGCTGGCTTGCCGATTTCGAAACCGCCGCATTTCGCGATGAGGTCCGCCCGCTCATCCTGAAAGACAATGCACGGAGGCTGTTGAACCTCTGACGGGCGAAACCAGGGAGAGAAACATGACCAAGACGATGAGACTCGCCGGGCTGACCCTTGCGGCCGCGATGGCCTGGGGCCCCGCGCAGGCCGAGAACCTGCTGCTGGCCCCCGCCGCCCCACCGGTGCACCCGGCCTATTACATGTACGAGAAATTCGCAGCCTTCCTCGAAGAGGAGACCGGCGGCGCCTTCACCGGCACCATCCTCGGGCCGGAAGTCGTCGCCCTGCCGCAGATGAAGGATGCGCTGCAGACCGGGCTCGCCAACGTCGGCAACGCTCTGCCGCTCTACTTCGCCGCCGACTTCCCCCAGACCGGCGTCGCCGGCGATCTCGCGCTGCTCGGGCGCAACCCCTACGCCATGGGTCTGGCGATGACCGAATTCGGCGTCACCTGCGGCGTCTGCCAGGACGAGTTCAAGGCGTTCGGCGCCGTCTTTCTCGGCTCGGGTTCCTCCAACGTCTACGCGCTGCTGACCACCAAGCCGATCCGCACGCTCGACGATCTCAAGGGGATGCGGCTGCGCTCCGGCGGGGCGCCCTACTCGCGCTGGGCCGAGCATTTCGGCGCGACCCCGGTCAACCTGCCGGTGGGCGACACCTTCGAGGCGATGAGCCAGGGCACCATCGACGGCACCATGGCCTCGATCGTCGACATGCTCTCCTACCGGCTCGTCGACATCGCCAAATACGTCACCGACGTGCCGCTGGGCACCTATCACGTGACCTCGAACTACACGACCGCCAACGACACCTGGGCCGCGATGAGCGTCGAGCAGCGCACGCAGGTCGCCCGTGCGGCCAACCGCGGCGACCTCGCCTTCACCGACCGCTGGGGCTACCAGCTTCCGGCCGAAGCGATGGAAGCGGTCGCGGCGACCGAGATCGAGATCATCGCGCCGGGCGCCGACTTCCTCGACGCCTCCAACGCCTTCGCGGCAGAGGACGCCGCCTCCAAGGCGGCCGAAAACGATCTCTCCGCCCAGTTCGCGGCCCTGGTCGAGAAATGGACCGCCATCGTCGAAGAAGTGGGCGAGGATCAGGACGCCCTGGCCGCCCGCGCCTGGGACGAGATCTGGGCCAAGGTCGATTTCGCCTCCTACGGGATGTAACCCTGTTCCGGCCCGTCCTGACGGGGGCGGGCCGGGCTGCAACCGCTCGGAGCCTGCATGCGCCGCCTCGTCACCCTCGCCGCCCACGCGGCCAAGCTCCTCGGCTATGTCGGCGCCGTCGCCGTCGTCGCGATGATGCTGCACATCAGCCTCGATGTCTTTCTGCGCAACGCGTTCCGGATCTCGCTCGACACCGTGCCGGAGATCGTCGCGCGCTATTACATGGCCGCGCTGGCCTTCCTGCCGCTGGCCTGGCTCGAGATCCGCCGCGACATGATCTCGGTGGAGCTGCTCGACTTCACCCTGTCGGCCCGGGCACGGCGCCTTTCCGACGCGCTGGTGATGGCGGTTGCCACGGTGATCTACGGGTTGCTCGCCTGGTCCAACTGGGACAAGGCGCTCTCCGAGACCCGTGTCGGTACCCTCGTCGAGATCGCCACCTACAAGATGCCTGTCTGGCATTCGTTCTGGTTCGCTGCGCTCGGGTTCACCCTGGCGACGCTGGTCTGCGCGCTGCTTGCCATCGGCCGGCTCTGGCCCGCTGTCGGCGGCGCCTTCGAGGACGCGGCCCATGAGCGTTGAAACCGGCATCTGGGGCGTCGTCGCGCTCGGCATCCTGCTGCTGCTGCGCCTGCCGGTGGCGCTGGCGCTGATCCTCGTATCCTTCTCCGGCATCTGGGCGATGATCGGGTTGCGCCCCGCCCTCGGCATCCTCGAGAACACGCCCTATTCCTTCGTCGCCAGTTGGACGATGAGCGCGGTGCCGATGTTTCTCCTGATGGGATTCGTCGCCTTCCATACCGGCATGACCGGCGGGCTGTTCGAGGCCGCCAAGGTGCTGCTCGCCCGCCTGCCCGGCGGCCTCGCGATCTCGTCGATCTTCGCCTGTTCGGCCTTCGCGTCCGTCTCCGGCTCTTCCGTTGCCACCGCAGCGGCCATGGGCCGCATCGCCATCCCCGAGATGGTGGCGGCCGGCTACCGGCCGTCGATCGCGGCCGGCTCGATCGCCGCGGGAGGCACCATCGGGGCGCTGATCCCGCCGTCGATCCTGATGATCATCTACGGCATCATCGCCGAAACCTCGGTGACCCAGGTCTTTCTCGGCGGGCTGACCATCGGCATCCTCACCGCGATCTCCTATGCCCTCGTCGTGCTCGCGATCAGCCTCGCCCGTCCCGACATCATCCCGCCGCGCGCCGAGGTCAGGCCCGGCCAGAGCGGGCCGATCCTCGTCCGGCTCCTGCCGATCTCCGGGTTGGTGGTGCTGGTGTTCGGCGGATTGTTTTCCGGCTTTTTCACTGCCACCGAAGCGGGGGCGGTGGGGGCCCTCGGCACGGTGCTGATTGCCCTGGCCACCGGCAAGCTCACCCGCGCCGCGGTCTCGCGCTCGTTGATCGAGACCGTGACCACCACCGGCTCGCTGCTGATCATCGGCGTCGGGGCGACGATGTTCACCCGTTTTCTCGGCCTTTCCGGGCTGCAGGGCTTCATCGCCCAGGCGGTTGCGGGTGCCGATCTCGGCTATCTCGGGCTCATGCTGGTCATCGTCGCGATCTACCTGTTGCTCGGCACTTTCATGGAACCCTTCGGGGCGATGCTGGTGACGCTGCCTGTGTTCCTGCCGGTGCTGGAGGCGCAGGGCGTATCGCTGGTCTGGTTCGGCGTCCTCGTGGTCAAGCTGCTCGAGATCGGCATGATCACGCCTCCGGTGGGGCTCAACGTCTTCGTGATCCGCAACGTGGCGGCCGCACATGTGACCACGGCGCAAGTGTTCAAGGGCGTCGTGCCCTTCATCGTCGCCGACATCGTCGTCGTCGCGCTGATCATCGCCCTGCCGGGGATCGTGCTGCTGCTGCCCGGCCTTCTTTGAGCGGCAGCCGCGGCGCGTTTTGCCGCGGCATCTCCCGGCACCGCGCGTTGCGAACGCTTGCGCTGTTTCGAAGCCCGCCACGGCCACCCGCATTGGCTCGGGTCCCGGTCGTGACGACCGCGCGAACGGTGTTGCCAGACCGAATGGAACACGCCAAGAAAGGCGTTTCCGGCTCGACCACACGCCAGCCTGGTCGGATCGGTCGACCGGCCGGGGAAGCCGACTTTCAGAACAGATGATCGCTCGGATCCCCCTTCCGGGGCTTTGCGAAATCTGGGGCATCCGTCCAAGCGGGCGTGCCGCGGTTTGCTGCGGGGGTCCGTTGGTTGGCGCGCGCGGCAAAGCCATGTGACCGGCGGCGCGATCAGATGCCCCCAAGTTCCCTGACGTGCAGGACGATGTCTCCAACCCCGTCGCGGTGCTTCAAGGCGGCAAATATGGTCGGCAGGCCGCCCCGCATCCTGCTCGAATCGCGCGCCATGACGTCGAGGTCGGCGCCGACGTAGGGTGCGAGGTCGGTCTTGTTGACGACGAGGATGTCGGAGCGGGTGATCGCCGGGCCGCCCTTGCGCGGGATCTCCTCGCCCGCGGCCACGTCGATGACGTAGATGGTGAGGTCCGCCAGTTCCGGACTGAAAGTGGCCGAGAGATTGTCGCCGCCCGACTCGATCAGCACCAGGTCGAGATCCGGATGGCGCGCGTTCATCTCGGCGACGGCGGCGAGGTTGATCGAGGCGTCTTCGCGGATCGCGGTATGCGGGCAACCGCCGGTCTCGACGCCGATGATCCGATCCGACGGCAGGATCTGCATCCGCATCAGCGCCTCGGCGTCCTCCTTGGTGTAGATATCGTTGGTGATCACGCCGATGGAATGGGTTGTGCGGAACCTTTCGGCGAGGGCGGCCGTGAGCGTCGTCTTGCCGGCGCCGACAGGGCCGCCAATCCCGATACGCAAGGGGCCGTTGGGGCTTTTCATGTGCGGAACATCCTTGTTGGCAGGGTTTCGTGGTGCATCGCGGCGATGTCGGTGAGGAAGGCGGTGGCGGAGAGCCGATCGAGATTGCCACTTTCGGTTTCGGCGGCCACGGCGGGAATGCGTGCGGTGAGACGCCGCAAGACCGCCTGTCCCTCGGTCTGTCCCACCGGCAGCAGGCGTTGCCCGGCTGCGACCAGGTTCGACAGGAACGCCTGGAGATACATGAGCTGGGTGAGTTCCAACGGCAGGCTGGCGCGGGATGCTGCCGCACCGAGGGCGACCGGGTAGACGACCCCGGCAGGATCGCCGCCCCAGATCGCCACCGTCACCGCGGCGAAGGCGCGGCCCTGCTGGTCGGTCTCGCGCAGCCGCTCCTTGGAACCGGCGAAGGCGCGGGCGACGGCATCGACCTCCGCGACCGCGTCTTTCCCCTCGGCGCGCCAGGCGGCGGCGATCAGCAGCGCGTCGTTGTGCCCGGCCCCGAAACCGAGCACTTCGGCGAGCCAGGCTTCCAGCGCCGCGCCATCCTGCACCCAACCGGTCGCGACCGCGGCCTCCAGCCCGTGGCTGTAGGCAAAGGCCCCGACCGGGTAGGCCGGCGAGAGCCATTGGGCGAGGGTGAGCACCGCGTCAGTGCGCATGGCCCTGCGTGCGTCCGTGACCGTAGGCCCCGCCGTCGGGCATGAAAGGCGCGACAACCTCCAACACCTCCGCCCCGAGCTTCACCAGCATGTCGTGAAGCACGTGGTCGCGCTGGATCAGCAGGTGGTCGGGCTCGATCTGGCAGGGCGCGTGGCGGTTGCCGATGTGCCAGGCGAGCCGCGTGAGGTCGCCGCGGATTTCGAGAAGCTCTTCGGCGGCCGCAACCACTTCGATCAGGCGTCCGTCCTCGAGACGAAAGGCATCTCCCGGGCCGAGCGACGTGGTCTGGGCGAGATCGACGAGGAACCGGACGCCGCCCTCGGTTGCCAGCACCTTGCGGCGCAGGAAGCGGTCGTCGTAGCTAAGGGTCACCCGGTCGTCGCCGTGGTGGGCGTGGGTGATCGTATGGCTGACTGGCAGGTCCATCTCGCCCCCTTCAGAACAGGAAGTAGCGCTGCGCCATCGGCAGCTCTTCAGCCGGGGCGCAGGTCAGCAGTTCACCATCGGCCCGGACCTCGTAGGTCTCCGGGTTGACCTCGACATGCGGGGTCGCGTCGTTGAGCAACAGGTCCTTCTTGCCGATGGTCCGGGTGTTCGCCACCGCCAGCGTCTGCTTGGCGAGCCCGAGCGCCTTGCCGGTACCTGCCGCCTGCGCCGCGGCCGACACGAACACCACCGCCGAGTGCTCCACCGACCGGCCGTAGGCGCCGAACATCGGTCGCGAGTAGACCGGCTGCGGCGTCGGGATCGAGGCATTGGGGTCGCCCATCTGGGCCATGACGATGGTGCCGCCGAGCAGCACCATCTCGGGCTTCACCCCGAAAAACGCCGGGTTCCACAGCACGAGGTCAGCCCGTTTGCCATCCTCGACCGATCCGATCTCGCCCGCCATGCCATGGGCGATCGCCGGGTTGATGGTGTACTTCGCGATGTAGCGGCGGACGCGGAAATTGTCGTTGTCGCCGGTCTCCTCGGCGAGGCGGCCGCGCTGCTTTTTCATCTTGTCCGCCGTCTGCCAGGTGCGGATCAGCACCTCGCCGACCCGGCCCATCGCCTGGCTGTCCGACGCGATGATCGAAAACGCGCCCATGTCGTGCAGGATGTCCTCGGCGGCGATGGTTTCGCGCCGGATCCGGCTCTCGGCAAAGGCCACGTCCTCGGGGACCCGTTTGTCGAGATGGTGGCAGACCATCAGCATGTCGAGGTGTTCCTCGAGCGTGTTGACGGTGAAGGGCCGGGTCGGGTTGGTGGACGAGGGCAGTACGTGCGCCTCGCCGCAGATCCTGATGATGTCGGGCGCATGGCCGCCGCCGGCGCCCTCGGTGTGGAAGGCGTGGATCGTGCGGCCTTTCATCGCCCTCACGGTGTTTTCGACGAAACCGCTCTCGTTGAGCGTGTCGGTGTGGATCATCACCTGCACATCCATGTCGTCGGCGACCGAGAGGCAGCAATCGATGGCGCCGGGGGTGGTGCCCCAGTCCTCGTGCAGCTTCAGCGCGCAGGCCCCGCCCAGCACCTGTTCCACCAGCGCGCCGGGCAACGAGGCGTTGCCCTTGCCGGCGAAGGCGAGGTTCATCGGGAAGGCGTCGGCCGCTTGCAGCATCCGCCCGATATGCCACGGCCCGGGGGTGCAGGTGGTGGCAAGGGTGCCATGGGCGGGACCGGTGCCGCCGCCGAGCATCGTGGTCAGCCCCGAATGCAGCGCGTCCTCGATCTGTTGCGGGCAGATGAAATGGATGTGGCTGTCGAACCCCCCGGCGGTCAGGATCCGGCCCTCGCCTGCAATCGCTTCGGTGCCTGGGCCGATGACGATGTCGACGCCCGGCTGAATATCCGGGTTGCCCGCCTTGCCGATCCTGGCGATCCGCCCGTCGCGCAGGCCCACATCGGCCTTGTAGATGCCGCTGTGGTCGACGATCAGCGCGTTGGTGATCACAGTATCGACAGCGCCCTCGGCGCGGGTCGCCTGGGATTGACCCATGCCGTCACGAATGACCTTGCCACCGCCGAATTTCACCTCCTCGCCGTAGCTGGTTAGGTCTTTCTCGACCTCGATGATGAGGTCTGTGTCGGCAAGGCGCAGCCGGTCGCCGGTGGTCGGGCCGAACATCGCGGCGTAGTCGGTGCGTTTGATCGTGGCGGGCATGGGGCCTCCTGTGTCTTCGTTCGGGGTGGGGGAAAGGCGCTTCGAAGCGCCTTCTCACGCGCTTTCGAAAGCGCGTCTCCCCCCGTGGCGGGCCGCGCTCACAGCGCCCCCATGATCTGCTGGTTGAAGCCGAACACCCGCCGCGCCCCGCCGATCGGGATCAGCTGCACCTCGCGGCGCTGGCCCGGCTCGAACCGCACCGCGGTGCCGGCGGCGATATCGAGCCGCATGCCCCGGGCCGCGGCGCGGTCGAAGTCGAGCGCGCTGTTGGCCTCGGCAAAATGGTAGTGCGAGCCCACCTGCACCGGCCGGTCGCCGGTGTTGGCGACCATCAATGTCGCCGCCGCGCGGTTTGCGTTCAGTTCCAGCGTGCCCTCGGCGGGGAACAGTTCTCCGGGGATCATGCGAGCCTCCTCAGCGGATCGGTTGGTGGACGGTGACAAGCTTGGTGCCGTCGGGGAAGGTCGCCTCGACCTGAACCTCGTGGATCATCTCGGGCACCCCCGCCATGCACTGGTCGCGTCGGATCACCTCGGCGCCGGCCTCCATCATGTCGGCCACCGAGCGGCCATCGCGCGCGCCCTCGACCACGGCATCGGTGATGAGGGCGATCGCCTCGGGGTGGTTGAGCTTGACGCCCCGTGCGAGGCGCTTGCGGGCGACCTCGGCGGCCATCGCCACCAGGAGCTTGTCTTTTTCGCGGGGGGTGAGGTTCATGTCAGATCATCCAGGGCTTGGGAAGGTCGCCGCCCGACGTCGACATCAGGCGGGTGAGGATCGGGATCAGGCTGCGGCGCAGCTCGAAGCCGTCACCGGCGAGCAGGCGCAGCGCCAGCACGTCGTCGCCGATCAGGCTGGCGCCGCCGGTCCCGGGCAGGGCACGGCGCACCGCGGCGAGCTGCGCCTCGGCGTCGGGCGCGACATAGACCACCGAGGCCAGGGCGCGCGCGCCGCCGCCGGCATGCGGCCGGTCCAGCCGGGCGGCGATGTCGCCGTCGAGGCGCATCGCGTCGCGGTAGAGCGGCCGGCCGTCGCGCCGGATCTCGATCCGATCGTGGAACTGGCCCTTGCGCACCTCTTCGCCCATCGCGGTGCGACCGAAGATCAGGGGTTCGGCCACCAGCGTCGTAGCCCCGGGGGCGAGCGTGACCGTCAGTCGGCGGCTGAGCGCCGACGTGTCGAACAGGATCGTCTCCTGCGGGATCCAGTCGAGCCGGCCGCCGGGACCGACGTCGAGCCGGGTTACCAGCCGGCCGACCTCGCCCGGTTGCGCCGCATAGGCGCGCTCGGCGGTCTGGCTGGTCAAGATGAGCCGGGCGCCCGCGCCCACCTGCGCGGCGATCTCGAACCGGTCGCCGCCGGTAATCCCGCCCGCCGTATTGACGAGCACCGCCTCGAGCCCGGCGCGGTCGCGGCGCGGAAACAGGCATTTCAGCGAGCCGGACTGGCGCAGCCGCCCGAGCCGGTCCGGACCATCGCCGTCCGCATCCCTCGCGGACATGACCGAGAGCGTCACGGCGCCCCGGGCCCGCGGCGGGAGCGCGGTTTGGCCGGGCGTTTGGATGAAGGCGGCTTCGGTGATCGGATCTCTCCAGCGTCAGGGCGCATTGCCACTTTTCTCCGCAGCTCGCGCCCTGAGCGCCACCGAAAACCCCATCGGGGCGCAAGCGGGACAAGCAATGCTCGAAAACTGGCGCTCCGCCGGGGGCGCTGCACATGGATTGGGCAATCTGCGCTGGGCGTGGGAAATCCGGGACCCCGAGATTGCCAAACGCGCTGCGATGCAGAATCGCTGAGCCTGCCTGACCGGGGGGCAAGTCTCGGAAACAAGGGTGTGTGACGGCCAGACCGAAGTGGAACTCGAAACCGGCCGCCACACGAATGCAACTGTACAGCTGCGAGGGAAACCTGACGCATGCGCCCCGCCGGGGCAATGACGCAGGTCAATCCCCTCCGCATGGAGATCCAGATGACACTACTCAAATCCGCGCTCGCCGGCACCGTCGCCGCCGCGCTCGCCACCGCCGCCGCCGCGCAGGACTGCCCGATCAAGGTCGGCGTGCTGCATTCGCTCTCGGGCACGATGGCGATTTCCGAGACCACCCTGAAAGACACCATGCAGATGCTGGTCGAGCAGCAGAACGAAAAAGGCGGCATGCTCGGCTGTGAGCTGGAGGCGGTGGTGGTCGACCCGGCCTCCGACTGGCCGCTGTTTGCCGAAAAGGCGCGCGAGCTGCTCACCGTGCACGAGGTCGACGTGATCTTCGGCAACTGGACCTCGGTGAGCCGCAAGTCGGTTCTGCCGGTGATCGAGGAGCTCAACGGTCTGCTGTTCTACCCGGTGCAATACGAGGGCGAGGAAAGCTCGAAGAACGTCTTCTACACCGGCGCCGCCCCCAACCAGCAGGCGATCCCGGCGACCGATTATTTCCTCGACGAGCTTGGGGTCGAGAAGTTCGCGCTGCTCGGCACCGACTACGTCTACCCGCGCACGACCAACAACATCCTGGAATCCTATCTGAAATCGAAGGGCATCGCCGAAGAGGACATCTTCGTCAACTACACGCCGTTCGGGCACTCGGACTGGTCGAAGATCGTCGCCGACGTGGTGGCGCTGGCCGCCGACGGCAAGAAGGTCGGCGTGATCTCGACCATCAACGGCGACGCCAACATCGGCTTTTACAAGGAACTCGCCGCCGCCGGCATCTCGGCCGACGACATCCCCGTCGTCGCCTTCTCGGTCGGCGAAGAGGAGCTCTCGGGCCTCGACACCTCGAACCTCGTCGGCCACCTCGCGGCGTGGAACTACTTCATGTCCGCCGACACGCCGGAAAACGCCACCTTCATCGAAGCCTGGCACGCCTTCATCGGCGACGAGGCCAGGGTGACCAACGACCCGATGGAAGCCCATTACATCGGCTTCAACATGTGGGTGAACGCCGCCGAAGCCGCCGGCACCACCGACGTCGATGCCGTCCGGACAGCGATGTATGGCCAGGAATTCCCGAACCTGACCGGCGGCACGGCGGTGATGTTGCCGAACCATCACCTCGCCAAGCCGGTGCTGATCGGCGAGATCCTCGAGGACGGCCAGTTCGACATCATCAGCCAGACCGAGGAAGTCCCGGGCGACGCCTGGACCGATTTCCTGGCCGAGTCGGCGGTGCTGATGTCGGATTGGAGGGACCTCGGCTGCGGCATGTACAACACCGAGACCGAGACCTGCGTGCAGATCAAGTCCAACTACTGACGCTTCGGGCGCGGGCGGGTTCGATCCTGCCCGCGCGCCCCCGGCCCGCCGCGTGTGTGACCTGTATGGCGGGTCGGGTCCTTTGCCAGAATACCGGGGAGCCAGGTTGGCAACATGCTGAAAAACTTGTGGATAATCCTGGCGGCGCTGGTCGCCCTCGCCCTCCCTGCGGGTGCGCAGGAGGCGGGTGCGCCGCTTGGTCCGATGCAGGCGATCCTGCAGGCGCAGGCCGCGCTGATCGTCAAGAGCTCGCGCAAGACCATCGGCCCGGCAATCGACGCCGTGGCCGCCAGCGGTCTGCCCGCGGCCCAGGGCGTGCTCGAGGCCTGGCAGGCCAAGGAGATGTGGCAACGCCAAGCCGACGGGCTGTTCTTTCGCGGCGAGGCGGTCGATGCCAAGACCTACCGGCTGATCGATTTCGACAGCGGCGAGACGGTCGGCGCGTATGCGTCCTCCGATCTCAAGCAGATCAAGCCCAACTCGGGCATCCGGGCGCTGCTCGGCACCGCACTGGTGACCTTCCAGCTGAGCGACCCCGACCGGGCCCGGCGCGCGGACGCGCTGCTGTCGCTCGAGCGCGACGCCAACGCCGACCTGCTCGCCCCGCTGCGCGCCTCGATCGAGCCGGAGGACGACCCGGAGCTGAAAGCGCGCAAACAGCGGCTCGAACGGCTGCTGACCATCTCCTACGACCCCGACCCCGAAGCGCGCATCGCCGCCATCGACGAGATGGCGGGCGATCTCGGCATCGACCTGCGCGGGGCGCTGAACCCGCTCACCGCCACGACGCTCAAGGTCTTCGTGGGCCCGCCGCCCGAGGACGTGAACGTCGCCCGGCTGCTCAAGCCCGGCACCGAGGCGCTGCCGCGCGAGACCGCCTACGCGATGCTGTCGGACGCCGATCTGGCGCCGCCGCGGATCTCGCTCGACGCCGTGCGCGCGGCGCTGGTCGACAACATCGCCGATGGCCGCGTCGGCGGATTGCCGGTCGAAGACATGTCCGACCCCGACAAGCGCGTCGCGGCCTACAACACGCTCGCCGGCGCGGGCCTCGTCCCGCCCTATCTCGACGACGAGGCGGTGACGGCGGCGGTCGAGGCGCACAGCTTCGCCGAGGTCTACGCCGAGCCGAACCCCGCCGTGACCGCAGCAGCGGACCGCGCGCTCACCCGGATCTCGACCAGGGTGAGCCTGAACCAGGTGGTCGATCTCGGGCTCGACGCGCTCTCGCTCGCCTCGATCTACTTCCTCGCCGCGATCGGGCTCGCCATCACCTTCGGGGTGATGGGGGTCATCAACATGGCGCACGGCGAGTTCATCATGATGGGCGCCTATACCGGCTACGTGGTGCAACAGTACATCCCCAACCACACCGCCTCGATTGCCGTCGCGATCCCGCTCGCCTTCGCGGTCACCTTCGCGGCCGGGGTGGCGATGGAACGGCTGGTGATCCGCTGGCTCTACAACCGGCCGCTGGAAACGCTGCTCGCCACCTTCGGCATCTCCATCGCGCTCCAGCAACTGGCCAAGAACATCTTCGGCACCCAGGCCCGGCCGCTGACCGCCCCCGCCTGGCTCGACGGCGCCTGGGTGGTGAGCGACGTGATCGCCATCTCCTACATCCGCATCGCGATCTTCGTGCTCGCGCTGATCTTCCTCGGCGTTTTCCTCTACATCATGAAGCGCACCCGGCTCGGGCTCGAAACCCGCGCGGTGACCCAGAACCGCAAGATGGCCGGCGCCATGGGCATCAACCCCGAGCGGGTCAACATGCTCACCTTCGGGCTCGGCTCCGGCATCGCCGGGGTCGCCGGCGTCGCCATCGGCCTCTACGCCAAGGTCACCTCGGAACTCGGCGCCGACTACATCGTCCAGAGCTTCATGACCGTGGTCGTCGGCGGGGTCGGCAACATCTGGGGCACGCTCCTGGGCGCCGGCATGATCGGCTTCCTGCAGAAGGGCATCGAATGGGTCTACCCCTCCAACACGCTGGCGGCGCAGACCTACATGATCGTCTTCATCATCATTTTCATCCAGTTCCGGCCGCGCGGGATCATCGCGCTCAAGGGCCGGGCGGCGGGGGATTGACCATGGTTCGCTCTTCAACCCTTTCGGGGTCTGATCGCCGGCGAGGAGGAGCGCCCGCAGGGTTCGACTCGCGACCGGGAGGACAGACCCATGCGCGGTAGCTTCCTCACCCGTTACCCCTCGACGCTGCTCTTCCTCGCGCTGCTCGCCCTCTTCACCGTGGCCATCACGGTGATGTCGGAAGGCTTCGGTTTGGGCCTTGTCTCGACCTCCTTCGTCAAGACCCTCGGCAAGACCCTCACCCTCGCGCTCGTCGCCGTCGCGATGGACCTTGTCTGGGGCTACGCCGGCATCCTCAGCCTTGGCCATTTCGCCTTCTTCGGGCTTGGCGGCTACATGATCGGCATGTGGCTGATGTACGAACGCACCCGCCTGATCGTGGTGGATTCGCTCGCCTCCGCGCCGCTGCCGCCGACCGAGGCCGAGATCGTCAGCGCCATCGGCAACCAGATCTTCGGCGTGGTCGGGTCTTCGGAATTCCCTGTCATCTGGGCCTTCTCCCACAGCCTCGCGGCCCAGCTCGTCCTGGTCGTCGCCGTCCCGGGCCTGCTGGCGCTGGTCTTCGGCTGGCTCGCCTTCCGCAGCCGCGTCACCGGCGTCTATCTCTCGATCCTCACCCAGGCGATGACCCTCGCGCTGGCGCTCTATCTGTTCCAGAACGACAGCGGCTTGCGCGGCAACAACGGCCTCTCGGGCCTGCAGAACCTCCCCGGTCTCGACCACGTCAGCCAGGACCTGGTCTCGATGTGGTTCTTCTGGGCCTCCGCGCTCGCCCTCGGCCTCGGCTACCTCTTCGCCGCCTGGGTGATCTCGGGCAAGTTCGGCTCGGTCCTGCGCGGCATCCGCGACAACGAGGCGCGGGTGCGGTTCCTCGGCTATTCGGTCGAGGGCTACAAGCTCTTCATCTTCACCGTCACCGCGATGATCGCCGGCATCGCCGGCGCGCTCTACTACCCGCAGGCGGGCATCATCAACCCCGCCGAGATCGCCCCGATCGCCTCGATCTACCTCGCGGTCTGGGTCGCCATCGGGGGCAGGGGCCGGCTCTACGGCGCCGTCATCGGCGCGGTCTTCGTGAGCCTGGTCTCGACCTGGTTCACCGGCGGCCAGGCGCCCGACATCAACCTCGGCTTCTACAGGCTCCAGTGGGTCGACTGGTGGACGATCCTTCTGGGCCTCAGCTTCGTCGCCGTCACCCTGTTCGCGCCCAGGGGCATCGGCGGGCTGTTCGACTTCTTCACCGACCGGCGTTCGCCCGACCGCCACGGCGCCGATCTCGGGCCGGACGCAGGCTCGCTTCGTGAACAGGAGGCCGAGCAATGAGCACGCTTCTCGAGGTCTCCGGTGTCTCGGTCTCCTTCGACGGGTTCAAGGCGATCAACAACCTCAGCTTTCAGATCGGCGAAGCGGAGATGCGCGCGATCATCGGCCCCAACGGGGCGGGCAAGACCACCTTCATGGACATCATCACCGGCAAGACCAGGCCCGACGAGGGCCGGGTGATCTGGGGCGAGATGAGCCGCTCGCTGCTCGGCATGTCCGAGGCGCGCATCGCCCGCGAGGGGATCGGTCGGAAATTCCAGAAACCCACCGTGTTCGAAGACCAGACGGTGCACGAAAACCTGCTGATGGCGCTGCAGGGCACCCGCGGGCCCTTCACGGTGCTGTTCTACCGCCCAACCGGCGAAGACCTCGACCGGGTCGCGGCTCTGGCCGCCGAGATCGGCCTGGCAGACGAGATGCAGCGCAAGTCGGGAGAACTCAGCCACGGCCAGAAGCAATGGCTCGAGATCGGCATGCTGCTCGCCCAGGAACCGCGCCTGCTGCTGGTCGACGAGCCCGCCGCCGGCATGACCCCGGCCGAGCGCGAACACACGACCCGGATCCTGGTCGAGGCCGCCCAGACCCGCGCGGTGGTGGTGGTCGAGCACGACATGGAATTCATCCGCCGGCTGAATTGCCGGGTGACCGTGCTGCACGAAGGATCGGTGCTGGCCGAGGGCTCGCTCGACCACGTCACCGCCAACCAGGAGGTGATCGATGTCTATCTGGGGCGCTGAACCATGCTGAATGTCGAAGACCTGACCCTCCACTACGGCCATGCCCGGATCCTGCACGGGGTCTCGCTCACTGCCCGCGCCGGGGCCGTCACCTGCGTGATGGGCACCAACGGTGTCGGCAAGACCAGCCTGATGCGCGCGATCTCCGGGGCGCATCCGCGTTCAGGCGGCAAGGTGGTGCTCGACGGCGCGGCGCTGGGGGTGCTGCCGGCTCATGCGCTGGCCCACAAGGGCGTCGCCGTGGTGCCGCAGGGCCGCGAGATCTTCCCGCTCCTGACGGTGCGCGAAAACCTCGAAACCGGCTTTGCCTGCCTGCCCGCCGCCGAACGCCGGATCCCCGACGAGATTTTCGAGCTGTTTCCGATCCTCGAGGATTTCCTCGGCCGGCGCGGCGGCGATCTGTCCGGTGGCCAGCAGCAACAACTCGCCATCGCCCGCGCGCTCATCACCCGGCCCAAGCTCCTCCTGCTCGACGAGCCCACCGAGGGGATCCAGCCCAACATCATCCAGCAGATCGGCCACGTCATCGGCCTGCTGCGCGACCGCGGCGACATGGCCATCGTCCTGGTCGAGCAATATTTCGACTTCGCCTTCGACCTCGCCGACGAGATCACCGTCCTGCGCCGGGGTGAGGTGACCTTTTCCGGCGCGAAGGCCAGCACGACGCGCGATGCGGTGCTGCCGATGGTATCGGTCTGACCCAACGTTTCCGCGCGGCTGCGGATCGAGCCGGCCCTGATGGACACAGCCAAATATCCGGCCAACCAGGGCAACGACACGAAGACCGGAGCAGAAACCGGACTTCGGCCCCGACGCACGGGCGACCCGCAAGCAAACCCGAGACGGAGAGACCGTGCGCTATCGGTTCGCTGAAGCCTTTGCCGCAGGCATCGGTCTGAGCGGCGCAGCTTTCGCGAAACCGAGGCGCCCTTCGCGCTCGATCGGAAACGCGAGGGTCCCGCCGCGCCGGATTTATCGCCAACGACAAGGGCTGTCTTGTCGGTTTGGTCGCGCGGACATCTGCCACGCGGCCCCGCCGACAAGAAGGCCTGCGGGTGTATCCGATGATCGAGAGCGAAGGCCTGCGCCGCGCCTGCCGGACGGCCGCCGGCCCCCTGCCCGCGCTCGACGAAGCCGGTTTCGTCGCCGTCGCCGGCCTCCCGAAGCCCGACCAGGGCCGGGCGATGCTGCGCGGCGAGGTGGTGACCGAACCGTGCGCCGACCCGAGGGCGAAGCGAACCCCACGGGTTCGAGAGCCACAAGAAGGTTCGAGTATCGCCGGCCGGACTGCGCCGAGGCAGGCTGGATCGGTAGCGACGGCTACTCCGGCCTTTGGCGAGACCCGTCGGACGGCGGCTTCGGGCCGATCGCAGGATCCGGCATCGTCCTGCCCAGGGTCCGCTTCGCCCCGTTGAATCGCCATTGGACGCAGGATCCAGTCCAGAAGCACGACGGATTTCGTCGGATGGCGGCGACGCGCCCGGCACCGGCGCAGCATGCGGTTGCACGGTTCATGCACAAATGCGGCCAGCGACCGCGCGGTCCTCGCACCAAATCTGGTAACCGGGTCTTTCCAGGCCGTCGACCCACCGTCACCAAGCCGCCGGTTTTCTGCCTATCCGAACTCGAGGAATGCCTTGAGCAGGTCTTCGCGGTTCAGCATGCCGACGAGCAGCCCGTGGCGGGTCACCGGATAGGCCCGAAAGGGCTTGTCGATGAACGCTTCGGCGGCGGTGACAAGGTCGGTCTCGACGTTCAGCGTATCGACCGCCCTGGAGTAATGCTCGGCGACCGTTCCGCTCCATTGCCGGTAGTAGCTGGCGTTGAGCGCCGAGCGGAAGCAATCTTTCTGCGACATGATCCCGACCAGGGCGCCCTTGTCGTCGACCACCGGAACCGCGGCCCAACCGCTGTTGACGAACAGCGCCACCGCCTCGCGGATCGGGGTGTGCAGCCGGAGGGTCGGGAACTCGGTCTGCATGACGGAATCGACGTGTTTTTCAGCCATCCTGTCCCTCCTCGGCTTCGGACCCGCGGCGCGGGCATCCATCGCAGCTTGCGCCACCGACGCAGGCAAGCCCGCCGCAGGATCCCTTGAGCGGGCGCCCCGTCAGCAAGAGCCCGGTGGCAAGCCCAAGCACGGCGATGAGAAAGATCCCGAGGGCGAAAACGAACTCCATGCGGGTACCTTACGCCAGATGCCGGTCGAACGCACCCGTGGTTACCCGGGCGAGACCCACTCCGTCGCGCTGCAGGAACAGCGCCGAGAGCCCGTGCCGGCGCGCAAGCTCCGGCCCGGCCTGGCTGCCGGCCGCCATCAGCGCGGTCGCCCAGCCGTCGGCCTGCATCGCGCTGGCAGCGATCACCGAGACCGAGGCGATGGACCCGGTCACAGGCTCGCCGGTGCCGGGGTCGATGATGTGGCTGTAGCGGCGATTGCCGAGCGTGTAGCCGTGCTCGCGGTCGCCGGAGGTGGCGACGGCCTGCCCGTCGAGCGCCAGCACCTCGGCCACGCCGCCGGCCTCGGGGCGCGGGTCTTCGACGCCGACCTGCCAGGAGCGTCCGGAGGGGTGCTGGCCAGCAGCGATGGCCTCGCCGCCGAGGTCGACGAAGAAATCCGCGTGCCCGGCGGCACGGGCCAGCGCGGCGAGCCCGTCGAGAGCGTGGCCCTTGGCGATGCCGCAGAGATCGAGCGTCAGGCGGGCGTCGGATTTCATGAGCGCGTCGGGGCCGAGGGTGAGGCCGGTCCAGTCGGCCCGGGTCTCGCCCGCGATCGGCCCGAAGCCCCAGCGCGCCACCTGCGGGCCGACGGTGGGGTCGAAGGCGCCGTCGCTGGCGGCGGCGAGGTCGAGGGCGGCGCGCGCCACGTGGAGCAGATCGGCGGGGGCCGCGCAGGCGCCGGCACCGGCCCGGTTGACCCGGGTGAGATCGCTGTCGGTGCGGTAGGGCGACATCTGCCGGTCGACCGCGTCGAGCAGCGCCTGGACGTCGGCGCGCAGGGCGGCGACCCCGGACCCGGCGGGCAGGCTGATGCGCCAGCCGGTCGCGAAGGCGGTGCCGGTGATGGTCTCAACCGCCGGGGCGCCGGTGGCCAGCGCCGGGGCGGCGAGCGCGGAACTCGCGGTGGCGAGGAAGGCGCGGCGGGTAAGGGGCTGTCGGTTTGCACGCATGGGTCAGATCCCGAAATCGTCGTTGAAGATGGTGTGACGCTCGACCCCGAGCTGGTCGAGCATCCTGAGCACCGCCGAGATCATCACCGGCGGGCCGCAAAGGTAGTATTCGCAGTCTTCCGGTGCGGCATGGCGCTTCATGTGGGCGCGCACGATCTCGTGGATGAAGCCGGTCTCCCCGGTCCAGCGGTCGCCCGGAGCGGGGTCGGAGAGCGCCGGGGTCCAGGTGAAATTGGCGTGCTCGGCGGCAATTCCGTCGAATTCGTCGGTGTAGAACAGATCGGCCACCGCGCGGGCGCCGTAGAAATACGACATCTTCCGCGTCGTGCCCTTGCCGATCTGCTCGTGGATCATTGCGCGCAGCGGCGCCATGCCGACGCCACCGCCGATGAACACCATGTCGCGTTCGCTATGCTGGACGTGGAAATCGCCGAAGGGCCCGGAAACGCCGACCGTGTTGCCGGGTCTGAGCGAAAACAGGTAGGACGAGACCACGCCGGGGGGCACATCCTGTTCGCGCCCGGCTGGTGGCACCGCCAGGCGGATGTTGAAGACGACCCGACCTTTCGCGGCATCCTCGGGGCGGCAGGCGACCGAATAGGCCCGGGTCACGGTGCGGGCCGAGGTCGCTGTCAGCGTGTCCCACCCGGCAATGCGCCAGGCTTCCTCGAACCTGTCCGGCACGTCTATGTCGTTGAAATCCATCGCATAGGGCGGTGCCGTGACCTGCATGAACCCGCCGGCGCGATACTTGAACTCATGCCCCTCGGGCAATTCGAAGACCAGCTCGCGAATGAGCGGCGCCATCATCCGGTTGGAGACCAGCCGCGCCTGGACGGTCTCGGCGTCGAGCGTGTCGCCGGGCACGTCGACATCGACCGCACCGCGCAGGGTCGTCTGGCAGGCGAGCCGCAGGTGCGCCCGGCGTTCGGCGGCCGAGAGCAGGCCCTTTTCGGTGGCGATGGCCTCGCCGGCGCCGGGGCCGGTGACGGTGACCCGGCAGAGCCCGCAGGTGCCCGAGCCGCCGCAGCCGGCGGGGATGCCGATGCCGGCCCCGTGCAGCACCTCGAGCAGCTTGTCGCCGCGCTTGGCCTCGATGGTGGTGGCCTCGTTGACGGTGACCGTGAGCGCGCCCTCGGGCACCAGCTGGCGGCGCGCGACCAGCAGCCCGAGGGTGAGCGCGAGCACGATCAGGACGATGACAGCGCTGCCGACGAATATCTCGGTCATTGCGCCACCATCTGGGCAAAGGCCGAGAAGCCGAGCGACATCAGGCCGGTGAGCAGGAAGGTGATGCCGAGGCCGCGCAGGCCGGCGGGAAGGTCGGCATAGGCCAGCCGCACCCGGATCGCCGACAGCAGGATGACGGCGAGCGCGAAGCCCGCGCCGCTGCCGAGGCCGAAGGCGATGGAGTCGGTAAAGGAGAGGTGGCGCTCAACCATGAAGAGCGAGCCTGCGAGGATCGCACAATGCACGGTGAGCAGCGGCAGGAACACTCCGAAGGCGGCGTAGATCGTCGGAAAGAACCGGTCGATCACCATCTCGGTGAGCTGCACCGTCGCCGCGATCACGCCGATGAAGGCGAGCAGCGACAGATAGGAGAGGTCGAGGTCGGGAAAGCCCGCCCAGGCCAGCGCGCCGGGGGCGAGCACGCCCGTGTAGATGACCTGGTTGAGCGGCACCGTGAAGCCCATCGCGGCGATCACGGCGATGCCGAGGCCGACCGCGGTGCCGGGCCGTTTCGAGAGTGCCAGGAAGGTGCACAGCCCCAGGAACAGGGTGAGCGGCATGTTGTCGACGAACATGGCGTTGAGGAAGATGCCGAGAAAGTCGATCATTGGCGCGCCTCTTCCACCTCCGGGGCCGCGAACTCGGGCGGCTCCGCTTGCTCGGTGTGGAAGCTGCGCACGGCCCAGACGAGGCCACCCAGCATGAAAAAGGCGCTCGGTGCCAGCAGCATCAGGTTGAAGGGCGTGAACCAGCCGCCCGCATCGACCGTGGGCAATACCTCGTAGCCGAACAGCTTGCCGCGGCCGAAGAACTCGCGCAGCCCCCCGATCACCACCAGCACCAGCGAATAGCCGAGCCCGTTGCCGAGCGCATCGACCATCGAGGGCAAGGCTGGGTTGTTGCGCGCGAAGCTCTCGGTGCGCCCGAGCACCAGGCAATTGGTGGTGATGAGGCTGACGAAGACCGACAGCCGCTGGCTGATGTCGAAGAAATAGGCCTGCAGCAGCTGGTCGATGATGATGACCAGCGAGGCGACGACGGTGATCTGCACGATCAGCCGGATGGTGCCGGGGATGACCTTGCGCATCATACTGATGACGCCGGCGGCCCCCACCAGCACCACGGTGAGCGAGGCCGACATGGTGAGCGCGGTGTCGAGCGAGGTGGTCACCGCGAGGGCGCTACAGATGCCGAGGATCTGCAGCGTGATCGGGTTCTGCCGGATCAGCGGGTCGGTGAGGATCGACCGGTAGCGGGCGCGGCTGGGCATGTCAGAACTCCCCGCGCGCGATCGCGTCGAGCAGCGGCCCGTAGCCGTCCGGGCCCATCCAGAAGCGCACGATCCGCTGGATCGCGTTCGAGGTCCGGGTGGCGCCGGTGATGCCGTCGACCTCGAACTCGGAGGTTGCGTGCCCGCGCGCGACCGCGAACCGCATCGTGCCACCCTCGTCGCGCAGCGACTTGCCGGCGAAGCTCGCCTGCCAGGTGGGTTCCTCGATCCGGGCGCCGAGGCCCGGGGTTTCGACCTGGGAGGTCACGGTGAGCCCGGCGATGGTGTTCATGTCGCCCCTGAGCGCGATCATCGCCTCGATCACGCCGCCGTGGCCGACGCCGTAGACCGGCAGCACGACGAGCGAGGTCTCGTCGCCCGAACGCAGGAAGAAGACCTGGGCGAGGTCGGGCCGGGTGCCGATCGAGGCGAGGTCCTGCTCGGTGGTGAGTGCCGTCCAGTTGCCGGACTCCTCGAGCGCTGCCGGCAGGTTTTCGGGCGCGATGTTGCTGGCCGCGGCCTTCTCGAGGTCGACAACGACGGTCGTGAGCGCGCCGCCTTCGGCCTGCGCCAGCACCTCCGACATGCCGGGGATCGCCGAGATCAGCGCCTCGAGCCGCATCTGCTGTTCGGCGGCGCGGTTGGCCTGTTGGATCGGCCGCAGGACCACGGTCGCCCCGGTCACCAGAAGGGCACAGACCGCCGAAACCAGGAAGGCCACGAGCAGGGTCTTGGGCCGGCTGTCGATCGGCAGGGCGAGAAACCGTTTCCACGGGGTGATGGGGGAGATCTCAGTCAAGTCGACGTCTCCGTATGGCCAGCCAGAGGGCGATTGCGATTTCGTCGAGAATAGGCGCGGCGAGCGAGGCGAGAAGCGCCGCGGAGACGACGATCTGTACCGTCGCGGCTTCGCTCCACCAGGTCAGGAACATCGCCGCGAGCCCGCCGTAGAGCGCGCCGTTCATCCAGCGCCCGAGCTTGGTGGTCGCACTCGTGACCGGGTCGCAGACCAGGAGCACGAGCCCCACCAGCAGGGCCGGGTAGCTCTGCGACAGATCGAGCCCCGCCCACCAGAACAACCCGAGCGCCAGCGCCGCGCCGAGCATGATCCTGAGCGACATCACGCCCGTCGCCGCCCCGATCAGCGCCACCGGGATCGCCGCCCACCCCACCGGCACGATGATGTCGGGCCAGGGCGCGCCGGGAAAGCCGAAGCCGAGGAAGGCGAGCGTGACTGTCGCCGGGTTGAGCACGTTGCGTCCCCAGCCGCCAAAGACCAGTTCCGCGATCACCACGCCGAAACTGGTGCCGATCAGCAGCGGCACCACGCCGAGGTCGCGTTGGGCGAGCACCGCGAGCGCCAGCGCGGTGACGACCCCGGCCCAGGATGGCGGCTGGGCGCGGGCGAGCATGAAGATCACATGCCAGAAGCCGGCCACGATCAGGAAGACGACGAGCCGGCCGACAGCCTCGACGCCGCCGTGGTGGATCCAGACTGCGGCCAGCGGGAACACCGCGACCAGCCACATCAGCGCCACCGTTTCCCTGTCCCAGAGCCCGCGGATCATATCGCCCCCCCCGCCGCTTCCTCGGTCGCGACCCTGTCGAGCATCGCCGCGAGCAGGGCGCGGGTGCCGGGTTCGGCGCGGGTGACGTAGTCGACCAGCGCCACGTCTTCTTCGAGCAGCGACAAGCCGCCGAGCCGGGTGAAGGTTTCGGTATCGCCCGATGCCAGGGCGCGCAGGAACGGCATCGCCGGCAGCGCCCCGCCGAGAGCCTGGTCGAGCGCCGCCGTCGGGATCAGCGGTTTGGGCCGGGAGGCACGCGCCAGCGCCGCCTGGAACCAGTGCGGCCGGTTCGGCCGGTGCGCGGTTTCAAGTACCGTCGCCTGCCTGTCGCGGCCCTGGAGCCAATGCGCTTCGCGCCCGTCGAGCGCCGAGCCCGACAAGACCTCGTGCGGCCCGGGCCTGACCAGCCCGTGCGACAGCTGCTTGAGGTCGGCGCCAGGTTGGCAGCGAACTTCGCGGGCTTCGCGCAGGGCCGGACCGGTGACCGTGACGAGGCGGGTTTGCGGGATCAGTCCGGTCGTCAACAGCACCCCGATCGCGGCCACGTCTTCGAGGTGAATGTCCCAGACCGGCTGGGCAATGCTTGCCGGCCGGTGGCGGTGGATCTGGTGCCCGGCGAGCCCGTGCGGATGGGTGCTGGGCGCGGTGACGATCCTGACCCGGTCTGCCGCGGCCGTCGGCGCGACCAGCGGTGCGCCGCGGTCCTGGCACAGAAAGACCGGACCCTCGGCGAGCCGCGTGAGCGCGGCCAGCCCCTGCGCGATCGCCTCCTCCTGGCCCGCGACGGCAGCGCGCGGCGAAGGCGCCAGCGGCCTGGTGTCGAGCCCCATGACGAAGATCGCGCAAGGCACGTCGGCCGGCAAAGGCACATGGCCGAAGGGGCGTGCGCGCAACGACCGCCACAGGCCGGAGCCGAGCAGAAGCTCACGCAAGGCGCTCTGATCGTCGCCGCGGGTCGCCGCCGCGGTGTCGAAAACATGTCGCCCGGCATCGGGTTCGTGGAAGAACAGCACCGACGACAGCCGGTGGCCCGGACCCAGGCGGATCGCGGCAACCCGCGCCGCCATCGGGGCGACGATCTTGAAGGACGGGTGCCGGCGCGAGGCCAGCACCGGTGCGCCCTGCGCCACCAACGCACCTTCCGCGACCAGCGGCTCGACCCGGAAATCCTCTTTCGGGCGTGCGGTGACGGCCGCTTCCTCGGTGATCAGAACCTCGACCTGCCCGGCCGCGGGGCGTGGCGACGCCACCGCGATATCCAGTCCGACGTTGAAGACGCTCAAGCCCCTCACTGCCGGCTCCCGGGTTCGTTCGAGGATTCCATGTGCGACATCTTGCCGCAATGGATCGGAATTGCTACCGTTCTGAGGAAAGTTTTTTCCGACCAACCCAATGGAGGGCCGAATGGCGACGCGAACTTATCCGATGAAAGTCAAAGTTCTGGCGGCGATCGGGGCTTTGATCCTGGGATTGAGCGCAGTCGCCGTGACGGCGCAAACGGAAATGTCCGGCCCGGATATCGGCGCGGGGGCCGAAAACGGGCAGCCGGTGTTCATCATGCCCCGCACCGGCCCGTTCTCGCCGCAATCCATCGCCATTCCCAACGCCCGCATCATCGGCAAGTGGGCAGGCTCGGGGCATGCGGATTCTTCGGCCGAGGCGTTCCGGCATTGGGACGAAGACGGCGAAATCGAGCCCGAATGTTCTGTCTGCCACTCCAGCATCGGCTTTCGCGAATTCCACGGCCTCGACGGCGGCGAGCCAGGCGTGCCGAAGAACCCGGTGCCCATCGGCGGCGTCGTCGATTGTGAAACCTGCCACAATCCGAATCTCGGCACAGTGACCGAGCTCACCCTTGCCTCCGGCGTGGTCCACCCTGTCCAGGGCGTCGAGGCGGCCTGCGTGACCTGTCACGGCGGCCGGCAGGCCGGCATCAACGTGGCCGCGGCCACGGCCGATTCTCCCGACGACGAGGTCAATGCCGAGCTGCGCTTCCTCAACCCGCATTACTTCCTCGGCGCGGCGATGAGTCTCGGAAGCTATGGCGGTCTCGGCTACGAGTACCCCGGCAAGACCTATTCCGGCCGCTTCCTCCACGCCAAGCCGGTGGCGACCTGCAACTCCTGCCATGACCCGCACGACCTCAAGATCGCCGAGGAAACCTGCCTGACCTGCCATTTCAACGGTGATCCGGAAGACATCCGCATCGCCCGGGTGAGCTATGACGGGAGCGGTGACACGATCAAGGGCATCCACGACGATATCGTCGCAAACGCAGACAAGCTGCTCGAAATCATGAAGGAGTATGCCGCGACCGTCGCCGGTACGCCGATGGTCTATGTCGGCGACCGCTATCCGTATTTCTTTGCCGACGCGAATGGCGACGGGATCGGTGACGAGGCCGACGGCAAGTCGGTGGCCTACAACGCCTGGACCCCGCGCCTGCTCAAGGCGACGTACAACTGGAAAGCGGTGTCGGCCGATCCCGGCGCTTTCGCCCACAACGCGCCCTACGCATTGGAACTTCTCTACGATTCCATCCAGGACCTGTCGGGCCCGCTCGGGATCGACATGGACGCGCTCGGGCTCCTGCGGTGATCCGCGCCGCGAGCTGAACCCCTCGCCGCCCGCCGGGCACAGCGGGCGGCAGACGCCGGGCAAGGGTCGGTCGCCTGTTCGGGTACGCAGAGGGTGCCAAGGACCTTTCGTGCCGCGGCTGAGCACAGGCCTCGAGGCTGCACCAGAACACCATCAGCACCCGCGCCGCGGCAGATCCGGCACGATCCCGAGCAATACGGCGACCGGTCCGCCGTCCGGACATAGGCATGTTGCCGGGCCACGGGCATGAATGGCGGTTCTGGGGCCTCCCGCTGTCGGACCCAAATCGACCGACATCCGCTCCGCCCAAGATCCTGTCCTTGTTGACCAATATACCGCCGCCGATTGTGCCAACGGCAGCCATGCGAAAACGAAGCGACCAGACCCGAAAGGAACGGCCGCTTCGCGCATTGTCTTTCGCGGGTCCTGTCCGCGTCCCGCCCTCTGTGCACGGGTGCGCGTGACACGACATCCGACGCGATCGGGCTCTCTGCGATCATTGGCATGGTCGTGCCGAATGCCCGCATCGCCGGACCGAGCGACCGTTTGGACTTCCACGCAGCGGGAGGGTTTCCGGCCCAAACCCGACGTCCGCCGATCAGTCTGCCACCGAGACGCGGCTTCCCGGGCCAGCCCGTCGTGCATCGCGCAGTATTGTCGAGCGCCAGGGCGGCAGTGCAGACATTCCCGACCTTCGATCAAGGGTGGCAACGGTCGAGACCGGCCCAAACAGAAAACCAACGATCCATCGCCAGCGGCTGATCTGCCATGAGACCACCTGTCAATATATCCCAAGATCACGCAGAACTGAGGGCCATGAAGAAATCCGCTGGCGCGCCTTGTCCGGGTCTCGCGCGGCGACGGCATGGGTCACCAGGTTCAGAAGCGTCGCCAATGGCCCTGTGCTTTCGAGGAATGCGCCCACCTTGGTCGAGGCATGGAAGACGTAAGGCGTATGCGCCTGGGCCCAGCTGTTGAGCTCGTCGGTGATGACCACCACGTCGATCCCGAGCCCGCGCGCCGTGCGCACAACGGTCTCGGCCTCACGCGCGTAGGGCACCATGTCGACAAGGACGAGCGCCTTTGACTCAACCCCCCTGCGCCGCGACGGGATCCATTCGACAAGCCCGCCATCATGTGCCGAGATATAGCGCACCGATCCACGGACGATACCCAGCCGCCGGGCAAAGTCTTCGGCCAACCCGCGGATGGTCTGGAACCCGGTGACGAAAACCTCATCGGCGTGATCCAGCACCTCAATGGCCGCATCCCATTCTGGTCGCTTGATCTGGACCCCGAGACTGAGAATGGCATCGGCGTCGCGTTTCAGAAGCGTGCCCAACTCCCCTTCCAGAAGCATCATGTAACGGTCGGCTGCGGAGCCATGCAGGTTTGCGGCGGGCGAGCCGATTTCGGCTTTCAGTTCGGTCATGCCCCGAAAACCCAGTCGGCGCAGGAAACGGCTGACGGTGATCTCGCTGACCCCGGTCTTGGCCGCGATGGAGGCGCCGGTTTCCACCGCAAGCGTGGATTCATTCAGCAGCAACCACTGGGCAATCATCGCCTCGGATTTGGTCAATTCGGCCTGAATGCGGCGCAATCGGGCAGCAAGAGTGGATTCTTCAGTATCCCGGGCATGTTTGCTCATGACAGCATTTACTACAATTTCTGTGAATGATATCCTTCTGTCACAAGTAACATGCCCGAGTCGCGGCCGCAAACAAAACCGATGCGCCGGCGCGGAGAGGCACCAACCGGGAGAAACGCAATGAAGATCCAATTGACGGGCATGGCCCTGGCTCTGTCCGTGATGGCAGGTGCCGCGACTGCGGAAGGGTCACTCGCTCTTTACAACTGGGGCGACTACATCAACCCCGATGTCCTGTCGAAATTCACCGAGGAAACCGGCATTTCCGTCACTCTGGACACCTATTCTTCGAACGAAGAGATGCTGGCCAAGATCCAGGCCGGTGCGGCCGGCTATGACATCGTCTTTCCCTCCGTCCACATGAACGACATCATGCTCAAGCTCGACCTCCTGGCACCGACGGGGATCAACGCGCATCCTGATTTCGTGAACATCGACCCGGCGTTTCTGCGGGCCAAGGAGGATCCCGCTTCGGAATACTGCCTGCCCTATGCCTGGGGGACCGTCGGCATCTTCTACAACGAAGACGTGACCGGCCCGATCTCCGGTTGGGAAGACTTTTTCGCCATTCCGGAAAAAACCGGTGGCAAGATCACCTTGCTGGACGACATGCGCGAGGTCCTCGCCATCGGCAGCATCATGACCGGCACCTCGGTCAACAGCGCGGATCCGGCAGAGGTGCAGGCCGCGGCCGACTACGTGCTGTCGCACAAGGATGCCATCTCGGCCTTTACCTATGAAGTGCCGCCGTTGCTCGCCTCGGGCGACATCGCGGCCGGGCATTTCTTCGTCGGCGGCAACGTCTTCTTCACCGAGACGCCGAACATCAAATACGTCATCCCGGCAGAAGGCGGCACGATGTATCAGGAAAACATCTGCGTTCTGGCCAGCGCCCCGAACAGGGACAACGCGCAGAAATTCCTGGAATTCTACCTGCGCCCCGAGATTGCGGCCCTGAACGTGGCTCAGCAGTTCAACGGCACACCGAACATCCCCGCCAACGACCTCACACCGGAGTTCATCAAGGCGAACCCGAATATCAACGTGCCTGCCGAGACCATGGCACGGCTGCAGATCTTCGAAGACATCGGCGCGGCGCTGAGGATCTACGACCGGGCCTGGAACACCATTCGTACAGCGCAGTAATGGCGCCACTTCTCGAAGTCCGCGCAGCGCGGCGCGAGTTCGTGACCCCCGAGGGCGGCCGCCTGGCCGCTCTCGACGGGATTGACGTCGACGTCGGGGCGAATGAATTCGTGACCCTTCTCGGGCCATCCGGCTGCGGCAAGACCACGCTGTTGCGCGCGATCTCGGGGTTCGAGACGCTGGATGCCGGCAGCCTGCGGCTTGACGGCGCCGATCTGGCAAGGCTCCCGCCCTTCCGCCGGCCGGTGAATACCGTGTTCCAGAGCTACGCGCTTTTCGGCCACATGAGCGTGGCGCGAAACGTGGGCTACGCGCTGGAAGTCGCCGGCGTGGCCAGGGCCACCCGCGAACAGCAGGTGGACGAAACTCTGGCGAAGGTAGGGCTTTCGGGAATGGGGGTGCGCAAGCCCTCGCAGCTCTCCGGCGGGCAGCGGCAGCGGGTGGCGCTGGCCCGGGCGATCATCGCGAAGCCGAAACTCCTGCTGCTCGACGAACCCCTGTCGGCGCTCGATCGCAACCTGCGCCAACAGATGCAGATCGAGTTGAAGACACTGCAGCACGAGCTCGGCATCGCCTTCATCTTCGTCACCCACGACCAGGAAGAAGCATTGACCATGTCCGACCGAATCGTGGTGATGCGGGCCGGAAAGATCGAACAGATCGGCACGCCGCGCGACATCTACCGCCACCCGCGCAACCGTTTCGTGGCCGAATTCATCGGCGAGACCAACCTTTTCCCGGTGACGGTCGAGCGGATCGACGGCGATACCGCCCTGGCCCGCACAGCCGAAGGGGTTGCCCTGGCGCTTTCGGCCACGGGGCGCCAGGCGGGCGAAAGCCTGACCGCGATCCTGCGCCCGGCCGACTTCACCCTCTCGTCGGAGGGGATCCCATGCACCGTCAGCCGGGCGGTGTACCTCGGGTCGGACCTGCATCTGATCGTCAGACCAGAGCAGGGGGGACCGGACATTCGTGTCACGATCCGTGACGGTCTGGGGGTCGGCGAGGGCACGAGCCTGCGTCTCGCACATGACCCTGCCCGCGTGCATGTGCTGGAGCGCGCCTGATGGCCCTGCGACGTCAATCCATCATCCTCGCAGCTCTGCTGACACCGGTGACGCTGTTTCTTGGCGTATTCTTCGTGCTGCCGCTCCTGATCATCGCGGTCTTCTCGATCCTGACGCCCGGGCTTTACGGCGGGGTTGAATGGGCCTTCTATCACTGGAACTACGGCCGCGTCTTTGGCTGGGCCGACGGCATCATGGAGGTCTACGAGCCGATCTACCTGCGCATCCTGCTGCGCTCGCTCAGCTTCGCGGCGGTGACGGTCATCCTGACCTTGCTGTTGTGTTATCCGGTGGCATTCTGGGTCAGCCGCCTGCCTGACCGCTGGCGGCTGGTGTTCCTGTTCCTGATCACCCTGCCGTTCTTTTCGAGCCTGATCGTTCGGCTTTATGCATGGCTTCTGATCCTCAAGCCAACCGGCCTTCTCAACACCGCCCTGCTCAGCCTCGGCGTCATCGGGCAGCCGCTGGAAATCCTCTATACCCCGACGGCGGTGGTGCTCGGGATGATCTATGTGATGGTTCCGTTCATGTTCCTGCCGCTTTACGCATCGGTCGACAATATCGACCGCGCGCAGGTCGAAGCCTCGCTGGATCTGGGCGCCAACCGCCTGCAGACCTTCACGAAAGTGATCCTGCCACAGACCCTGCCCGGCATCATGGGCGGCGCGGTGATCGTCTTCATCCCCTCGGTCGGCAATTTCATTGTGCCGGATGTGCTCGGCGGGGCGAAAGGGCTGATGGTCGGCAATCTGGTGGAACAGCAGTTCCTGTCATCGCGCAACTGGCCCTTCGGCTCGGCGCTGTCGATGATCATCATGGCGGTTGTCCTGACGGTCCTGCTTGTGGCCGTGACGCGGGCGCGAAAGGCGGGTGGCCATGCGTAATCCCCTGGGATGGGCCATGCTGACCGGCTTTTCACTGCTGTTCTTTGCCTTCATCTACGCACCGCTGTTCGTCATCATCGGCTATTCGTTCAATTCGAACCCGGTCAACATGATGATCTGGGAAGGCTTCACGCTTGACTGGTACACCGGCCTCTTTGGTCTCTCCGACCGCGCAACCGGCGTGGGAAACCGCGCGGCCTATGTCGAAAGCACCGATCAGATGCTGGCCGCGCTGCGCACGTCGCTGACGGTGGCGCTGTTCACGACGACGATCTCGACGGTCATCGGCACGGCGACGGCGATCGCATTGGCGCGCTATCGGTTCCGGGCGCGGGGCTTTTACGGCGGCTTCCTGATGCTACCCATGATGATGCCCGACATCGTTCTTGGCATCGGCCTGCTGATCTTCTTCGTCACCCTGGGGATGCAGTTGTCGCTGTTGACCATCGTCATCGGTCACTGCACCTTCCTGACATCCTATGTCTTCATCATCGTGCAAGCCCGGATCGCGGGCCTTGACCCCGCGCTTGAAGAGGCGTCGGCCGATCTTGGCGCCAGCGAGTGGACGACCCTGCGCAAGGTGCTGTTCCCGCAACTCGCCCCCGGCATCATGGGGGGCGCGCTACTGGCCTTTGTCATCTCGATGGATGACCTGGTGATAACCTATTTCATCTCCGGCGTCGGCGACACCACGCTGCCCGTCTTCATCTTCGGCATGATCCGCAGGGGCGTGAAACCCGAAATCAATGCCATCGCGACGCTCATCATCCTGGCCTCGGTGGTGATTGCGGCGCTTGGCCTGTGGCTTCGCTCCAGAAAGACAGACTGACATGACAGCTTCCCCGAAGCTTCGCGCCCGAGACCTCGGCTTGCCCTTTCCCGGAAACCCCGGCCCGTTGAACGCCATTACCGATGTGCCCGGGGTCGAAGTCGGTTTCTGCACGCTCACCGATCCCGCCCGCAAGATGCGGACCGGGGTCACCGCCATTCTGCCCCGCCCAGGCAGCATCCCGCAGCCCGTCTGGGCCGGGCAATATGCGCTGAACGGCAATGGCGAGATGACCGGCTCTCACTGGATCAACGACGCCGGCTATTTCCTCGGCCCGATCCTGATCACCAACACCCATGCCGTCGGCGCGGCTCATCTGGGGGCCACGCGCTGGATGCTCGATCAGTACGCCGACTATTTCCGCGACGAACATGCCTGGGCCATGCCGGTCGTGGCCGAAACCTATGACGGCGTGCTCAACGACATCAACGCCCTGCATGTCACCCCCGACCATGCCATCGCGGCGTTGAACGCCCGCGCATCCGGTCCGGTCGCCGAAGGCTCCACCGGCGGCGGCAACGGCATGATCGCATACGAATTCAAGGGCGGCACCGGTACGGCGTCGCGCCGCGTTCCCGTTGACGGGCAGGAATACACCATTGCGGCGCTTGTGCAGGCCAATCACGGCATTCGACCCTGGTTGACGATATTGGGCCACCCCGTCGGACGGCAGATGCCGGAAGGTGCGCTTTACGAGTCCGAGACCGGCTCGATCATCGTGATCATGGCGACCGATGCGCCGCTCTCGGGTCTTTCGTTGCGGCAGATGGCCAAGCGCGCGGCCATAGGCATCGGCCGCGGTGGCACGCCGGGCGGCAACAGTTCGGGTGACATCTTCTTGGCGTTCTCGACCGCGAACGAAGGTCCGATGCCACAGTTCTGCCCGCCTGTCCTGACGAAGCACGAGATCAACATCGAGCATCTCGACCCGTTCTACCTGGCCGCGGTCGAGGCAATCGAGGAAGCCGTCGTCAACGCTCTTGTCGCAGGGGAAGACGTCGAAACGGTCAAACCTTCAGGCCGCACCTGTGTGGCGATTGACACCGAGCGCCTGCGCGAAATCTTTTCGGGTTGAGAGCCATGTCCCCGGGAAACCCATGATGCCAGTGGGTGACCCGAAAGAAGCCGTTCAATCGCGGGGCCGCGACCTTTCGCTTTCCGCCCGTCCGACCCAGTCCCGCGCGGAGAACAGTTGCCGGAGAAGGGCGCGACGCGGTCTTGCGGCGGCGCTGAGAGAAACCTGGTGTCAGGTGCCCTTGTATGTCGGCGTCCAATACCGAGGCAGGGTTGCCTTGCACCCGCAGGGAAGGCCCGGTCTCCGCCCAAATCGCCCAATGCCGTGATCGCACCGCGGGTCAGATCTCGGCTCGAAGCGGTCATCCGCCGCTTTGCGATCGAACGGCGGCTGTCGCCAGAACGATCCCCGGGCCCAAATCGACCGACGCAGTTCCCCGTGCCGTCCGATGGGTGATCGTCCGGCTCCAGATCGACGTCGCCTGATGCGTCGCTGGCGGAGGACGGTCTGGCCCGCCTGTCCGCGTCTGCCGCGCCGGCGGGGTGCCACGGCGCGCGTCGACCGCACCCTCTGTGCCGCCGGGCGCGGCTGCAAGAACGGCCCTTGCATGCCCGATTTCGCGTTGGCGGTCGTCGTTGCCGCCTTCCGGCACGGTCAGCACGGGCCCGCGGCCGTCAGGTTCTTGGTGTTTTCCCCCCTGTCCCTCCCGCCCCGCAGCCAGCTCAGCACATGAGGGGTCGTGCGCGGCGATATGCGCCTTGCGCGTTTCGGTTCCCGACGTTGCTCTTTCAGCGTGACCGCCTTCCTCCGAAGGCGTTTGCCTTCGAGCCGGCGAAACAGGCGGGCCGGCGTGTTCTCGGCGTCCCCGGACGGCTTCTTTCGCTTCTCTTCCACCTTGCGGCACGCCTTGGCGCGCGGCTCTGCTCCCCAAACCTGGAGCACCGGGGGGCCGGAAACGGGAGGTCACGGTTGGCGGGCCGGGACCTCAGACCGCTGACGACGCCGACGTCGAACGTCCGGCAAGACCAAAACGAGACCTTGCGTGTGGCCCGTGGGAATGGCGGGTGCATTCAAACGGCAGCGGCGGCAACCATGCCCCGAAACCCCCTGTTTTGCTGGTACCCGCGGCCGGACTCGAACCGGCACGGCCAGGGCCTGGGGATTTTAAGTCCCCTGTGTCTACCATTCCACCACGCGGGCCAGCGGCGCCGACGCTAGCCCATCGCGTGCTCAGGGGAAAGACCGTCGCCGCCGCCGCGCTTGACGGCGGGGCTCCGGTCATGTGACCTGCCTGCATGTTCCCGATCCGCGATCACAACCCGTCGACCCGCGTGCCCTACGTCACCTATGTGCTGATCGCGGCGAACGTCGGCGTGTTCCTGAGCTACATCAACCTCATCGGTGACGACCGCGCGATGATCGAGCTGTATTGGTCCTGGGGCGCCGTGCCGGTGAAGATCACCCACGGCGCCGGCTACTTCGGGCTCTTCAGCTCGATGTTCCTGCACGCAGGCTTCATGCATCTCGCCGGCAACATGCTGTTTCTGTGGATCTTCGGCGACAATCTCGAAGACCGGATGGGCCATTTCGGCTTCGTCGTGTTCTACCTCGCTTCGGGTCTCGGCGCGGTGGCGCTGCAGATCGCGGCGGCGCCGATGAGCGAGGTGCCGATGGTCGGCGCCTCGGGCGCGATCGCAGGGGTGATGGGCGGATACCTTCTGCTGTTTCCGCGCGCGCGCGTCGATGTGCTCGTCATCATCGTGATCGTGTTCAGGATCTTCCCGATGCCGAGCTGGATCATGCTGGCGATCTGGTTCGCGTTCCAGGTGTTCAACGGCGCCACCAGTGCAGCGGACGGCGGCGGTGTCGCCCATTGGGCCCACGCGGGCGGGTTCATCGTCGGGTTGATCGGCGCGGTACCGGTCTGGCTCAGGGCCGGCGGGACGGCATTCTGGGCCCGTACCCACGGCCACCCGGACCACCCGGAAGCCCAGTACCGCCCCGTGCGCAGCCGGGTGCCGACGGTCCGCCGGCGGCGGTAGAAATATCTGCCATTGCGTGAATAGGACAGGAATCCTAGGATATTCGGCCAGAAGGCTCGGAAAATATCGGAGAAGTGCAGTTTCAGTTTGGCATGACGGTGGTGTTCTCCAAGTGTTCGCCGACCTTGTCGGCCACCTGCGGCACCGACGTCGCGATGTAGAACGTCGTCGCCATTCCGAGCAGAACGAGAAAACCCGTCAACACGACCCAGTCAACCGTGACGGCACCGTCGCGCTCCTGCCAGAAGCGCTGCCAGCCGTGCCTTGCGCGGGTTCGACCCGCCATACCAACATCACTCATCATGTCACCGCTCGGAAAAATGTGGATCGAAATTGGCCGCGATCAGTAAAGTAGTGCGGCCGGGCGGGTATCTTGAAAGGTCGCGCCTAGTCCGGCCCGACCGGTTGCGACCGAACAACCTGGTTGATCTTGTCGGCCACGCCGGGCACCGCCGACGTGACGATGAAGCCGCTGGCGACTCCGAGCATCACGATGGCCGCGGTCAGCACGACCCAGTCGACGGTGACCGCGCCGTCTTCATCGCGCAGGAACCGCGCGAAATCGCGGACCTGTCGGGGCCCGCCCCTGGGAAGGTGATAAGTCATCATGCACTCCGGCTCGCGAAAGGTCTCGCCACTCGACGATTGGCCCACATTCGCTGCGGAATATGGCGCGAGTGGGGCCGCCGTTCGGCATTTTGGGCGGTTGGCCGGTGGACCTTGGCACAACCGGGGCACAGCTGTGCCGGCGTGTCTCAGTCGGGCATGACCGGCCTGGTCTCGAGGGCATTGTCCACCCGCGCCGCCAGCTGCGGCAGTTCCGAGGTCGCAAAGAAGCCTGCCGCGGCCCCGAGAAACACCATCGACGCCGTGAGCGCGATCCAGTCGATTGTCACCGCGCCGTCTTCACCGCGCAGAAACCGGATCGCCCTGCCGATGGCACCGGGCATATTCTGTTCGTTCATGTCAGTCGTCCTTCACTCGTCACAACCCTGCAGACCGATATCGGTCGATACGCAGGATGTGCCGGCGCATCGCGGCACGAATGCGGCCGGCGCGTGCACAAAACGCGGGCTTTTCGGTACAATTCTCGTCACCGCGCGGCCCCCCGCGCCGCGCCTCAGTCGTTGCGGATGACCTTCGCGAACTTGGCGAAGATCGCTTCGTTCGCGGCGATCACGTTGCCGCCCTCGAGGATGTCGCCACCCTTGGCGATCGCTTCGACGAGCCCGCCCGCCTCACGCAGAATGACGATGCCCGCCGCCACGTCCCAGGCGGAGATCGAGCGCTCCCAATAGCCGTCGAAACGGCCCGCGGCGACATAGGCCAGGTCGAGCGCGGCAGCACCCCAGCGGCGCACGCCCGAACAGGCCGGCAGCAGCCGGGCCATGTCCTGCAACGCCTCGGGCAGGTCGGGGCGGGTGCCGAAGGGCAGACCGGTGGCGAACAGCGCCTCGATCATCCGGGTGCGCCCGGAGACCCTGAGCCGGGTTTCGTTCATGAAGGCGCCCTGGCCCTTTTCGGCGTAGAACATCTCGTCCTTGGCCGGATCGAAGACCACACCGGCGACGATCTCGCCCTTGTGTTCGAGCGCGATCGACACCGCCCAGTGCGGCAGCCCGTGCAGGTAGTTGGTGGTGCCGTCGAGCGGGTCGACGATCCAGCGCCGGGTCGGATCCTTGCCGTCCTCGCCGCCGCCTTCCTCGCCGAGCCAGCCATAGGTCGGGCGCGCGTTCATCAGTTCGGACTTGATGATCTGTTCGGCGGCGATGTCGGCGCGGCTGACGAAATCGCCCGCCCCTTTCATCGAGACCTGGAGGTTCTCGACCTCGCGGAAGTCCTTCACCAGCGAGCGTCCGGCCTTGCGGGCGGCCTTGATCATCACGTTGAGGTTGGCGCTGCCTTGCTTCATGTCCGGCTCCTGACTGCTCACGGGGCTATACGCGGGGGGGCGGGCCTTGCCAAGGGTGCGTCGGGTCGGCGGAAACGTCGCGCGTGTAGCGGTCGAGCCACCACAGGGCCGGGGCGAGCATGTCGTATGCCGCTTCGTACCGTTCGGTGGTCTCGACCTCGGGGGTTTCGAACTGCCACGGCGGCGCTTCGAGGGTCACGAAACCCTCGCGTTCCAGGGCGTGGATGTCGTCCAGCGCGGCCTCCAGGTCGACCTCCGCGATTTCGGCCAGGTTGGCCACGGTGCTCGGCCACATGTAATGCATCGCCGTCATCAGAATGAACTGCCGGTGCGAGAGCCCGGCCTTTTCCAGGTAGGGCGCGAGCATGTGCTCGTATTGCCGCAGGCGCTTGATCTCGAACTGAGTATCCCTTTGGGAATACTTGAACGGTGTGCCACAGTCGAAAACCTGTTCCTGATCCATGCCGCAAGTCTGGCACGCCGCAGGGTCGCGGACAATGTGGCGTGACGCGCGCCGCGCCCGCCTCATTCCCCTGCCAGCAGCTCTTCCATGAACACCGAGAACAGCTGCGCGCGCCCGTCGACGCCGGCCTTGCCGTAGATCGAGGTGGCTTGCGCGCGCACGGTGCCCGGCGCGGTCCCGCGCAGGGAGGCGATGGTGTCGTTGTCGACGCCCTTCAGGATCATCAGCGCCACGTCGCGTTCCGCCGGCGTGAGGCCCCAGTCGGTGAAGAAGCCGTCGATCACCTCGGCCATCTCGCCCTGGGCGGCCCGCATCGAGCGGTCAAGGGTGGCGAGACGGGTCATCACCCGCCGGAGCTCGACCATCAGGAAAATGACCCCGCCGGCGAGCGCGATGGTGGCCACCAGTTCCAGCCACATGTGGATGTCGTCGAGCTTGCCATCGTTGAGGAAGTCGGCGACGACATCGGCGAGGAAGAACAGCGCAGTCACCGCCTGCAGGACGATCACGGCGGCGAGCAATACTGCCCGCCGCTCGTCGGATTTTCCGCGGACCGGCGCGACGGTCATTGCGTGTCGGTCCCGGCGGCCACGCGCTTGCGCCCGTCGAGCATGGCGCGCACCAGGTTGACCCGGGTCGCGAGGCTGTCGACGACGACGCCGGCGAGATGCAGCCCGACCGAGATCATCAGCCAGTTGAACAGGCCCTCGTGCAGCTCCTCGACCCATTCGATGCCGAAATACGCGCGCGTGCCCATCATGTAGCCGGTCACTCCCATGCCGATCAGCGTGGCCCAGAGGTTGTAGACCATCAGGGCACCCGCGGGGTTGTGTGACAGATGCACCTTGTGGCGCCCCCGGATCAACCCGGCAATGTGGCGCAGGGCCGCCACCGGGTTGGGCGGGAAGGCCGAGAACCTTGCGTGCCTGGTGCCGACCAGCCCCCAGACCAGCCGGGTGGCGACGAGGCCGACGGCGACGTAGCCGATCACCTCATGGGCGGCGCTTTCCTCGTCGATCACGGTGGCATTGAGCAGCACCGAACCGGCGACGCCCCAGTGCACGAGACGCACGAGCGGGTCCCAGACGGGAACGCTGCGGCGGTCGGCCGGAGCCGGCGCTTTCGCGCCAACCCCGGTTCCGGTGATCGCCTCACCCCTCATCGGAGATCTTCACGACTTCGCCGCTGGCCGCGTCGATGTAGATTTCGGCCATCGTGTCGCCCATCACCGCGTAGGCCTCGATCATGCCGTCCTCGGTGGCGAACTTGCGCACCTCCCAGCCCATTTCGGTGAGGGCGGCGGCGATCGCTTCTTCGGTGGTGCCGAGCTGGGTGCCCATGGCGAGATCGGAAGCGAAGACCGGCGCGGTGGTGAGCACGAGGGCGGTGGCGAGGAGAAACTTGCGCATGTGAGAGTCCTTTCGGGTTGGTGGGAACGTCTGTTTCGTTTGCCGTCGACGGGACATCCGCCGACGGGGCCCAGATCGACCCGTTTGCCGCCGCCAACCATTGACCGGGGGTTTATCACCCCGCCTCTAAGCGCGCGCTTAGCGGGGTATCGCCGGTGCTTATCGGCAATCGGCAGGCCGCCGCTCAAACTTGTTTTGTGTCAGTCACTTGCGACCGGGAGGCGGAGAATCGCCCGGCACGGCAGGTCGCCGCCGTCGCCCCCTGTGACACAGCCCGCGGGTCGGGCCCCACCTAGGCGCGCTGCAGCTTCACCGCTTCGGTGCGCGCCAGCCGGACCATGTGCGCGACGTAGGGTTTGGCCGCGTCTTCCTCGCGCACCGCGGCATACATCCGTTTGCTGAGCCCCGTCTCGGTGATCGGCCTGACCACGTAGTCGGGCCGCGCCCGCAGCCCGCGCAGCACCCAGTCGGGCAGCACCGCCACACCCCGGCCGGCCGCCACCAGCATCAGGATCACCTCGGTCAGCTCGACCGCGCGCAGGTGGCGCGGTTCCACCCGCGCCGGCGTGAGCAGCCCGGTGAAGACATCGAGTTTCGTGCGCTCCACCGGGTAGTGCAGCAGGGTCTCGTCGGCGAAGTCCTCGGCCTCGATCCAGTCGCGGGCGGCCAGCGGGTGGCCCTTGGCGCAGACGAACATCGGCTGGTAGTCGAACAACGGCTGGAAGGTGGTGCCGGCAAGTTCGACCGGGTCGGAGGAGACGACGAAATCGACCTCTTCCCGGCGCAGCGCCTCGATCGCGTCGAAGGCGAGGCGGGTGCGGATATCGACGTCCACGTCCGGCCAGGCGGCGCGGAACTGCTCGAGCACCGGAAACAGCCAGTCGAAACAGGCGTGGCACTCGATGGCGATGTGCAACCGGCCGGAGCGCCCGGAGCGCAGGGACCGGAATTCCTCCTCGACCGCGGCGACCTCCGGCAGTACCCGCTCGGCAAGGCGCAGGAGCCTCAGGCCGGCCGGCGACAGTTTCATCGGCTTGCTGCGGCGGTGGAACAGCGCCATCCCGACCTGGTCCTCCAGCGCCTTGACCTGGTGGGAGAGCGCCGATTGGGTGATGTGCAGGATGTCGGCCGCCCGGGCAAGCCCGCCGGCCTCGTGGATGGCCCGGATCGTGCGCAGGTGGCGGAATTCGAGATACATGAGGCACCTTCATGATCTTTGTGAGAACTATGAATTTGTCTCACACGCCAGCACTGGATACAAGTCGGGAAACCTGAAAGCGAGTCCCCGCCATGACCCCCCCGCGCCTTTCCTTCGAATTCTTCCCGCCCAAAGACATCGCCGGCGCCTTCCGTCTGTCGGACACCGTGCGCGACCTCGCGCCGCTCGACCCGAGCTTCGTCTCGGTCACCTACGGCGCCGGCGGTACCACCCGCGCGCTCACCCACGACGCGGTGGCCACGATCGGCAAGCGCTACGGGCTCAACGTGGCGGCGCATCTCACCTGTGTCGGGGCGACGAAGGCCGAAACCCTGGCGATCGCCGAGAGCTATGCCGCGGCCGGCGTCACCGAGATCGTCGCCCTGAGGGGCGACCCGCCGAAAGGCGAAGGCGCCTTCACGCCGCACCCCGAGGGCTTCAAGGACACCGTCGAGCTGATCGAGGCGCTGGCCGAGACCGGCAAATTCACCCTCCGGGTCGGCGCCTACCCGGATCCGCACCCCGAGGCGGGCCACGCCGGTGCCGATGTCGACTGGCTGAAGCGCAAGATCGACGCCGGTGCCAGCTCGGCGATCACCCAGTTCTTTTTCGAACCCGAGACCTTCTTTCGGTTCCGCGATGCCTGCGAGAAGGCCGGAATCGACGCTCCGATCATTCCCGGCATCCTGCCGATCGAAAACTGGGCCGGGGTGAAGGCCTTCGCCGCCCGCTGCGGTGCCAAGGTGCCCGCCTGGCTGGACGAGGCCTTCGACAAGGCGGCACGCGACGGGCGCGAAGACCTGCTCTCGGTCGCCCTCGCCACCGAGCTCTGCGCCGACCTCATCGACGGCGGGGTGGAGGATCTGCATTTCTACACGATGAACAAGCCGGGCCTGAGCCAGGACATCGCCCGCGCGCTCGGCGTGACACCGAAGATGACCCTGCAGAACGTCGCCTGACCGAGTGGGATTTCGCCGGGCTTCGCCCATCGACCCGGACGCCCGCGCTGACGCGCGGGCGTCTTGTCCTGGCCAGGATCGCAAGGACCCTGTGGGGTCGCGGGTGTCACACCTGTCGTGCCAAAGGCGCGCCACCGGCATTCCACCCCTTGGAAGATCGCTCCGGCTTGAAACGCATCTCGGCTTGGGTCGTGACCCGGCCGCGGTCGGTTCAATCGGATCGCAGGTCCCATTCGTAGAGCGCAAACGTGCCGGCGTTTTCGCCCCCGGGAACCGAGCTGAAACAGGCATTGCCGCCGACATTGTCGGTCGCCGTACCGAGCCAGGCATAGTCGCAGCCCCGCGCCCGCGCCGCCGCTACCAGCCGGGCGACCAGCGCGCGGCCGATGCCCTTGCGCCGGAAGCTTTCCAGGACCTCGACTTCGTTGATGAAGAGCTGCGGCGCCTTGTCGGGGTGGAGCAGGATGCTCGCCGAGGCGAAGCCGATGGGCTCGCCCGCCGCCACCGCGAACCACAGCAGGTGGTTCGGGTCACCGAGAAACGCCGCGAGGCTGTCGGGGCGGATCGGATTGTCGAACAGCGCCTCGGCCCCGCGCACGAGCTCTGCCGCGGTCTCAGCGGTCAGTTCGACCAGGCGGATGTCGAGCGCTGCCAAGATGTGCCTCCCGGTCGCCGATGGTAAGGGCGCCCCGCGCTCCGGCCAAGCCCCGAAGGACGTTTTCCCCGACCCGATCCTCCCGCGTCCGTCGCCCCGGGAGGCGGGCCTTTGGCGCGACGCGCCAGGCCCCCCC
>SWCD01023907.1_pt1 | contig 47605 bp, 48 predicted proteins | sample 4693011 | NCBI WGS metagenome assembly SWCD01 (sample SAMN10267278, study PRJNA491770) | bioreactor metagenome | isolation source: DHS bioreactor inoculated with marine | place: Japan: Omine Ridge, Nankai Trough
GGGGGGGATAACCAGCAATTAACTAACCCTAAAGAGGTAGCCAGGATAAAATAGAAACGAAAGTTAGTAATATCATGTGGCCAATATCGTATATTTCAATGCCGTCGATTCAGGATAAACACAAAAAATACCGAATTCAGAGAGATAGCTACCCTTTTATTAAACTTTCATTTGTGAAACTTTCATCTATTCTTAAACGCAGGCAAGGATATATAAACCGGATCACCAAAGGATCGCCGTCATGAAACTCTTTTCTCTGTTATTTTTATCGATACTGGTCTGCAGCCCGCCCTATAGTCTGGCAGCATCTGACACCAGCGCAGGCGGTTTCGTGCGGGCCTTGCAGATGCCGGCGTGGTACGACCGCGATGGTCGCACTTACCCGCTTAATGCCGGCACAAAAATTTATTCTGGCGACATCATCCGCACCGGCAAAAATTCACGCGTACTGATGCACATGCAGGAAGGCAGCGTCATTAAACTGGGCGAAGACGCCAGTATCAGTTTCAACACTCTGGCGCCAGCAAAGCAGCAGGAAGGCACGTTCGCCGCACTACTGCGTGTGACACGCGGCGCCTTTCGTTTCACCACAACCAAAATCGGCAAAACCCGCAAGCGCAATGTCGATGTCAGAATCGGTGCTGTCACCATCGGTATTCGTGGCACCGACATCTGGGGACGCTCCAGCCCGAATGAAGATTTATTTGCCCTGCTCGAAGGCAAAGTATCTGTGAAACGCGATGGCGAAAACCACTTCATCATGCAGGACAAACTGAGTTACATCCTTGCCCCCAAAGGCCAGCCAACAACGGCAGTGATGCCGATCGATCTGGACGAACTAGGCGACTGGGCCAAAGAAACCGAGCCTCAGCACGGACGCGGCATCATCACCAGCGACGGTGAATGGGCGGTGAATGTGATGTCATTACAAAACAGTAAAGCCGCAGATCAACTGTTACAAAAACTGAACGACGGCGGTTATGCTGCCTCCATCCAGCAGACCCGGATCGCAGGCAAAAACTGGTTACGTGTCCGCATCGAAGGTTTTGCCACACGGCAGGACGCGAATGGTTTTGCCAGTAGTATTAACTATATGTACGGTATCAAACAACCGTGGGTGATGAAATTCTGAGTCTGATCACGGCACTAACCGCGGCACAGGCGTTTCACATATTCGAGAATAGAAGCCGGTTTAATAGTGCATTAAACCCGGCAAAATGCTAAATTGTGCGCCCTTTATGATAGCCCAGTCCCATTAAACATGACCCATAAGCCCAACGACCCGGAACGCAACATCCTGGTCACCAGCGCACTGCCTTACGCCAACGGCCCGATCCATCTCGGTCACCTGGTGGAATACATCCAGACCGACATCTGGGCGCGCTTCCAGCGCCTGCGCGGCAACACCTGTTATTACGTATGTGCCGACGATGCTCATGGCACCCCCATCATGTTACGTGCACGTCAGGACGGCATCACGCCGGAAGAACTGATCGCCGCCACCAAAAAGGAACACGAGACTGACTTTGCCGATTTTCTGATCGACTTCGATAATTACTACAGCACCCACTCCGATGAGAACCGCGAGTTCGCCTCCAGCATTTATTTAAAGCTGCGCGACGAAGGCCACATCCACACCCGAACCATCAAGCAGGCTTACGACCCGGAAGCCGAGATGTTTCTACCGGATCGTTTCATCAAGGGCACGTGTCCAAAATGTGGCGCAGAAGATCAGTACGGCGATAACTGCGAAGTCTGCGGTGCCACCTATGACCCGACCGAACTGAAAAATCCGGTATCGGCAGTCAGCGGCGCGACACCGATCGAAAAAGATTCCGAACAATACTTTTTCAAACTCAGCGATTTTTCCGACATGCTGCAACGATGGCTAAAAGACGGCCACGTGCAAAAAGAAGTTGCCAACAAACTCGATGAATGGTTTGAAGAAGGTTTGCAGGACTGGGACATCTCGCGCAACGCACCTTACTGGGGTTTCGAAATTCCCGACGCGCCGGGCAAATACTTTTATGTGTGGATGGACGCACCCATGGGTTACATGGCGAGTTTCAAAAACTTCTGTGACAACAACGACATCAACTTCGATGACTACTGGGCAGCAGACAGCAAAAACGAGCTATACCATTTCATCGGCAAAGACATCGCCCGCTTCCACACTTTATTCTGGCCAGCGGTATTGGACGGTGCGGGTTATCGCAAACCGACCGCGGTTTTCTGCCACGGTTTTCTCACCGTCAACGGTCAGAAAATGTCGAAGTCACGCGGCACCTTTATCAAAGCACGCACCTATCTGGAAAGCCTGAATCCGGAATATCTGCGTTATTACTACACCGCTAAACTCTCATCCGGGGTCGATGACATCGATTTAAATCTGGAAGATTTTATGCAGCGCGTCAATTCCGACCTGGTCGGCAAGGTAGTCAACATCGCCAGCCGCTGCGCCGGTTTCATCACCAAAAAATTTGATAAGCAATTATCTGCCGAATTACCCGAGCCGGCACTGCACGATGACATCGTCGCCGCCGGTGAACAGATCGCAGAATTTTACGAAAACCGCGAATACAATAAAGCGGTGCGTGAGATCATGGCACAGGCCGACAAGGCCAACGTTTACATCGACGAAAACAAACCCTGGGTTTTAATTAAAGAGGAAGGCCGCGAAGAAGAGGTGCAAAAAATCTGCACCCAGGGCCTCAACATGTTCCGCCTGTTGATGACTTATTTAAAACCTATTCTGCCGGCCACCGCAGAAAAGTCGGAAGCGTTTTTAAACACCGAACTGAAATGGGCGAACATCGCGCAGCCGTTACTCGCGCACGAAATCAACAAATTTAAACCACTACTCACACGCATCGAAAAAGAGCAGATCGAAGCCATGACTGAAGCCTCTACTGAAAACATGCCTGCCGAAGAAGAAATCATCACAGGGCCGTTAGCCGACGATCCGATCGCCGACGAGGTCAGCTTCGACGACTTCGCCAAAATCGATCTGCGCATCGCCAAAATCATCAAAGCGGAACATGTCGAAGGCGCGGATAAATTATTGCAGTTGACGCTGGATCTAGGCGGTCAAACCAAAAATGTTTTTGCCGGCATCAAATCCGCCTACAACCCGGAAGATCTGGAAGGCAAACTCACCGTCATGGTCGCCAACCTGGCACCGCGCAAGATGCGTTTCGGCCTGTCGGAAGGCATGGTGCTTGCCGCCGGCCCCGGTGGCAAAGATTTATTCATCCTCAGCCCAGATGACGGGGCGACGCCTGGCATGAAGGTAAAATAATCTCTCCAAATCAGACTGTATATAAACAACCATACAATTCGCCCGTATATCTGCAATATGTAACAGCCTGTCTTAATCTACTGAAGTTTCGTTCTTTGACTAGCTATACTTGTTAACCAATGAAAGTACTTATTTTAGAGAATGGACGTTTATTTCAAAAAATTCTACGGGACCTGCTCATCGAGCTTGACTGTACGGTCAGCTGTGTGCGCACGGGTGAGGAAGGCCTTGATTTAATCATCAATACCGGCAGCGACACGAAATATGATCTGATCATCGCATCGCAGCATATCTTCGACAAGAGTGGTTCTGAATTTATTAACCACTGTAAAAACTCGGAACTACAAACGCCGATCATTCTGCTCACCTCCGAACCCAACGAAACCCTGTTAAAAAATGCGCGTTCAGCAGGCATAAAAGATATTTTTCCAAAGACGAATATCACCTACCTGAAATCGAGCATCCGCTATTACATCCAGGGGGAGCAGCGGTTTGATATCCAGGGCGGCCGCGTCCTCTATGTGGAGGACAGTGCCGCCGTCACCCACATCGTCACCAAGTACCTCAAAAAACTGAATCTTGAGATCACTCACTTTGCCACCGCGGAAGAAGCCTTTCACGCCTTCACCGACAACGAATATGATCTGGTCATCACCGATGTCATGTTAGAGGGCACCATGGATGGCCTGTCGCTGGTACGCATGATCCGCGCCTCGAGCACGCACTCAGCGAAGACTCCCATCCTGGCCATGACCGGACACGATGAGGTACAGATGCGCATCGACCTGCTGCACGCCGGCATCAACGATTACGTCACCAAACCGCCGATCGAAGAAGAGCTGGCGGCACGGGTCAATAATTTAATCATCAACAAACGCCTGGCCGATCAGGTACGCGTGCAACAACGTGCGCTGTTCAACATCGCCATGACCGACCAGCTGACCACCTGCCACAACCGGCACAGCCTGTCGGACTACGCACCAAAATATATCAAGGATGCAGTGCGATACAATTATCCGCTGAGCATCATGATCCTCGACCTCGACCATTTCAAAAGTATCAACGATGAATTCGGCCACACCACTGGCGACGTGGTACTTGCTGATGTTGGAAAACTATTGATGTCCACCTGCCGCCAGGGCGACATCGTCTCTCGCATCGGTGGTGAAGAGTTTTTAATATTACTGCCGCACTGCCACATCTACGACGCCATGCACAAAGCCGAAAACATCCGCTCCATGATCGAGCTGGCCAAACCATCAGGTTTAGATATCACTGCCAGTATCGGCGTAGCCTCGCTGATAAAACTGCATGGTGAAGATTTCGATAAACTCTATAAGGCCGCTGATAGCGCAGTCTATAATTCCAAAGAGAATGGCCGCAACCAGGTAACAGCAGATTACGAAAGCATCGAAGATTCAGAATTGCAACATGCCAGCGGTGCATAAAAATCGCCTGAAACCGCCACCAAAGCCACCATAAAAACCTACTTTCATTGTTGATTCTATTCGGTTTTTCATAACTTAAATCAATAAAATATCGTGCCGCAATCTGCTAGAATGCGCACATGACAGAATTTGCACTTATCCTGCTGAGCACTATCCTGGTCAACAATTTCGTACTGGTCAAATTTCTTGGTCTGTGCCCGTTCATGGGCGTCTCACGAAAACTGGAAACCGCGATGGGCATGGCGCTGGCGACCACCTTCGTGCTCACACTGTCATCAGTCTGCAGTTACCTGGTCAACGAATACATCCTGGCACCGCTTGATCTGGAATACATGCGCACCATCATGTTCATCCTGGTGATCGCCGTGGTGGTGCAATTTACCGAGATGGTAGTACACAAGACCAGCCCGCTGTTATACAACGTGCTCGGCATCTTCCTGCCGCTGATCACCACCAACTGTGCAGTACTCGGCGTCGCCCTGCTCAACGTACAGGAACAGCATGGTTTTCTGCAATCCCTGTTTTATGGTTTTGGTGCCGCGGTCGGGTTTTCACTGGTGCTAATTTTATTCTCCGCCCTGCGTGAGCGCATCAACGTCGCCGACGTGCCCGAGGCCTTTCAGGGAACCTCGATCGCACTGATAACCGCTGGCATCATGTCACTCGCCTTCATGGGATTCGCCGGACTCATAAAAGTCTAAACATGGAAAGTTTAAACGCAGAAAGAGAATTTAAGCCAGCAACATGTTAACCGTCATCATCACACTCGCTGTCATCGCCAGCATCTTTGGATTGATACTGGCCTACTCGGCAGTACGATTCAAAGTCGAAGGTGACCCGGTGGTCGATCAGATCGATGCACTGTTGCCGCAAACACAATGCGGACAATGCACTTACCCCGGCTGCCGCCCTTACGCCGAAGCCATGGCCAAAGGCGAAGCCGACATCAACCAGTGCCCGCCCGGCGGCGAAGCGACCATCATCGCGCTGGCTGATCTACTCGGCGTCGATGTTAAACCGCTAAATGCCGAGCACGGCACGGTAAAAGCCCTGCCCACCATCGTTCGCATCGACGAACAGGTCTGTATCGGCTGCACACTGTGCATCCAGGCATGCCCGGTCGATGCTATATTAGGCGCCGCCAAACAGATGCACACCGTGATCGAATCCGAGTGCACCGGCTGCAATCTTTGCATACCGCCATGCCCGGTCGACTGCATCCATATCTTCGAAGTCAAACCGACGGTACGGGAATGGACCGCGGAATTACCCGAAGCCGACCACGTCGCGCCGCATGTCATCTGAGCGAGCCCAGAATAAATTCTCATGAAGCAGAACACAGCACCCACCGTCGCACCGAACCTGGCCAGATTTAATGGCGGCCTCACGCTGGACGCTTACAAAAGTCTGTCGACTGGCTCACCCATCACCAGCACGCAACAGTGCAAACAATACATCGTACCGTTACAACAGCACATCGGCGTCATCAGCCAGCCACTGGTAAAAACCGGCGACCGGGTTTTGAAAGGACAGATGCTGGCGCGGCCCGGCGACCTGTTGAGCGCGGCGGTTCACTCCCCCGTTTCCGGCACTGTCACCGACATCAAGCAACACGAGATCCCGCATGCCTCCGGTTTATCCGACCTGTGTGTTTTTGTCGAAAACGACTTCAAAGATGAATGGCTAGAACGCCAGCCGCTGGCTGACGAATACAATAACACCAGCTCGACTAACATGCGAAAAATCGTGCGTGATGCCGGCATCGTCGGCCTCGGTGGCGCCACTTTCCCATCCGCCGTCAAGCAGACCGAGATGAACGTCGCCACCCTGCTGCTCAACGGCGTGGAATGCGAACCATACATCACCTGCGATGACATGCTGATGCGTGAACGCGCCAGAGAGATCCTTTCCGGCGCTGATATCATCGGCCACATCATCAAAGCCCGACGCTGCATCATCGCCATCGAAGACAATAAACCGGAAGCCATCGCTGCCATGCAGTCGGTGATCGAGCAGGATGGCACCGGTTTCTTTAAAATTCAGGTCATCCCCACCCTCTATCCAAGCGGCGGCGAAAAACAGCTGATCCAGATAATCACCGGCCAGGAAGTACCGAAAGGCCGCTACCCGGCCGAACTCGGCGTATTGTGCCACAACGTCGCCACCGCCTACGCCATCCACCGCGCGGTGTATAACGCCGAACCGCTGATCTCACGCGTCGTCACCATCACCGGCCACGGCGTAAGCCAGCCACAGAACATCGAAACCCTGATCGGCACACCGATGCAGGTCTGCATCGAACACTGCGGCGGTTACACCGACAACAGCGACGAGCTGATCATGGGCGGCCCGATGATGGGTTTCTCGCTCGATACCGACAACCTGCCCATAGTCAAAGCCACCAACTGTCTACTGGTCACCGCCAGCGAAGATCATCCGCACAAAACAAAACACATGCCCTGCATCCGCTGTGGAAAATGTGTCGAGGCCTGCCCGGTGCGATTGCTGCCGCAGCAATTATACTGGTACGCCAGCAGCCACAATATCGACCGCCTGCAGGAGCATAATTTATTCGACTGCATCGAATGCGGCTGCTGCGCTTATGTCTGCCCCAGCGACATTCCTCTGGTACAGTACTACCGCCATGCAAAAACGCTGATCTGGCAGAAGGAACGTGAGCGCCGGGCCTCTGACATCTCACGCGAACGCCACGAGGCACACCAGCACCGGCTGGAAAAAATAAAACTCGAACGTGAAGAAAAACTGCGCAAAAAACGCGAGCTGCTGAAAAAGAAATCGGACGATGCCGCCACAGGCAACTCTGAAAATGGCAAATCGAAAGATGACACAGATAACAAACGCGCCGTCATCGCCGAAGCCATCGCCCGCGCGCAGGCAAAGAAAGCGGCAAGAAATAAAAACAAAGAGTCGGAATAAATAGATGTTATTCAAACGCACACCATCGCCGCACATAAAACAGGACATCACTGTTCATGACATGATGTTCAACGTGCTGTACGCGCTGATCCCCGGCGCGCTGGCAGCGATATATTTTTTCGGCTGGGGTGTATTATTTAATCTGATCATCGCCATCAGCGTGTGCCTGGGCACGGAAGCCGTCATCCTTAGACTACGACATCGTGAGATAAGCGACACCCTGATGGACGGCAGCGCCCTGCTCACCGCCTGCCTGCTGGCGCTGGCACTGCCTTCGCTCGCGCCCTGGTGGATCACCGTCATCGCTTCAATCTCGGCCATCGCGGTGGCAAAACACCTTTATGGCGGCCTGGGTTTCAATCCGTTTAACCCGGCGATGGTCGGTTATATCGTGGTCATGATCTCGTTTCCGCTGGAGATGACGATGTGGTCCGCGCCGATGGGTGTCAGCCACGGCATCATCACCGGCTGGCCGGATTTCAGCACCACCTTTAACTGGGTGTTTTTTGGCAAGCTGCCTTATGGCGAAACCATCGATAGCATTTCGATGGCGACACCGATGGACCTGATCAAAACCCAGCTCAACCAGTTGCACGACGTTATCGAAACCCGAAACAACGTCGAATACAGCGCGCTGTTTTCCAGCATCAGCGGCACCGGCTGGCAATGGGTCAACATCCTGTTTCTCGGCGGCGGCATCTGGCTGATCAAAAAAGATGTCATCGACTGGCGTATCCCAACCGCCTTTCTCATCAGCCTGGTTTTGATCTCTAACATCTTTGCCGTCATGGACTACGCCACCAACAGCTCGTCGCTGTTTCACGTCTTCAGCGGCGGCACCATGTTGTGCGCCTTTTTTATTGCCACCGACCCGGTCACCGCCTGCACCACGCCGAGAGGTCGCTGGATCTACGGCGCCTGCATCGGCGCACTGGTCTACATCATCCGCAGCTGGGGCGGTTACCCCGATGGCATCGCTTTCGCAGTGGTGCTGATGAATATGGCCGCGCCGTTAATCGACTACTACACACAGCCAAAAGTGTACGGTGATCCGGACAGATAGAACAGACAGAATAAGTATGATTTTTTCCAGTAAACAGATAAAAAATATTTTAATCACCGCATCATTACTGATGGTGGTTGCCTCGTTGGGCGCAGCACTGGTCGGCCTGACATTCGTCAAAACCAAAGACGACATCAAACATAATGAAGAACTCACCCTGCTGCGAAAATTAAATAATATTATCCCGTCTGAAACTTATGACAATGATTTACTGCTCGACACCATCACCATTAAACCCAGCTTTTTACTCAACACCAAAGAAGAATCGCTGGCCTATCGCGCCAGAAAAAACAATCAGAACGTTGCCGCGGTCTTCTCCAGCATCGCACCCAACGGTTATAACGGTTCCATCCGCTTACTGGTCGGCGTGAAAGCAGACGGTACGCTGTCCGGCGTGCGCGTGGTCAAACATCAGGAGACACCCGGCCTCGGCGATTCAGTTGATATTTCACATTCAAAGTGGATACTGGGTTTTGACGACAGATCACTCAGCAACCCGGACGAGAAAGGCTGGAAGGTCAAACGCGACGGCGGCATATTCGACCAGTTCACCGGCGCCACCATCACCCCGCGTGCAGTAGTGAAAGCGGTACACAATGCTTTGTTATACTTTGAAAAGAACCAGACGATGTTGTTTAGCAAACCGCCATCGCCTGAGAAAAAAACCGAACAGCCGGCAGAAAAATCATGACAGACGATCAGACAAATCAGGCTTTGAACATCACCAAAAGCGGACTATGGACCAACAACGTCGCACTGGTTCAGCTACTGGGTCTATGCCCACTGCTCGCGGTCACCGGCACCATCATCAATGGCCTGGGGCTGGGCATCGCCACATTGATCACACTGGTCCTGTCCAACAGCATCGTCTCACTGGCGCGCCCCTGGTTAAAGTCAGAGATCCGCATCCCGATATTCGTGCTCATCATCGCCTCCATCGTGACCGCGATAGAACTCAGCATGAATGCCTGGTTCCACGAGTTATATCTGATACTCGGCATCTTCATCCCGCTGATCGTCACCAACTGTTCCATCATCGCGCGCGCCGAAGCCTTCGCCTCCAAAAACAATCTGCTGGATTCAGCGCTGGATGGCTTTATGATGGGACTGGGTTTCACTCTGGTACTGGTGGTACTGGGCAGCATGCGCGAGATCATCGGTTTCGGCACCCTGTTCGCTAACGCACAGCTCATGTTCGGCGACCTCGGTTACGCCATGACCATCACCTTCAGCGAAGATTATCCCGGCTTCCTGCTTGCAGTGTTGCCACCCGGCGCGTTCATCGGCCTGGGTTTACTCATAGCGCTCAAAAACATCATCGAGAAACGTCAGAGTACGCAACAAACCGTGACTATCAAAAATATTGAACCTGTCGCAAATTAAGCCACGCACATAAGAACTAAAAACCTGTTAGTCCGCAAATGAACGCAAATAAACGCAAATGTAAAAACCTTAATAATTCTCTTTCATTTGCGTTTATTTGCGTTCATTTGCGGAAAAAATATTTTTTTGTTTTATGAACAGAACAAAACGTCATGAGATCTTTTCCCGCTTAAAGAAAGACAACCCGAAACCCACCACCGAACTCGATTTTAATTCCACTTTCGAATTACTGATCGCCGTCATCCTGTCCGCACAGGCCACCGACAAAGGAGTCAACCTCGCCACCGCAAAACTTTACCCGGTCGCCAACACACCCGAAGCAATCTATAAACTCGGTGAAGCAGGACTGAAAGAATATGTAAAAACCATCGGCCTGTATAACACCAAAGCAAAAAACATCATCAAGACATGCAAGATACTAATCGATGAACACGACAGTATCGTACCCGACGATCAGAAAAAACTGGAAGCCCTGCCCGGCGTCGGCAGAAAAACTGCCAACGTGGTACGTAACACCGCCTTCGGCCATCCGACGATGGCGGTCGACACCCACATCTTTCGCGTTTCAAATCGCACTAAAATTGCACCGGGAAAAAACGTACTGGAAGTCGAGAAAAAACTGGTTAAATTTATTCCTGATGAATTCCTGGTCGATGCGCATCACTGGTTGATCCTGCTTGGTCGTTATACCTGCGTTGCACGAAAGCCGCGGTGTGGCTCCTGCCTCATTGAAGATTTGTGTGAATTTAAAGATAAGACTGAGTAAGACTCGGTTATCGACACATAACGGAAGTAAAGAATTATCTCTCGCAGAGGCGCAGAGCTCGCAAAGAAAAGACAAAAAACCGTCCTACCTGTCATCCTGAGCGAAGTCGAAGGATCTTGCTGTCACCCGGCTATTCAGGCTGTTAAGATCCTTCGACTTCGCTCAGGATGACAGAAACTTAAAAGCGTTTTTCTCTGCGAGCTCAGCGCCTCTGCGAGAGAAATCAATTTTTATTTGTAAGCCCGCTTCTGGCCGGAAGAAATAATTGTGGTCTGACCCCGGTTTTTCTTTCACCCATCGCTAAATGATATAGCCAACAATAACATCATAATAATTGATACCGCCAAAACGATTAAAGGCACGATGAATATATTTTTGTTTTCTTTTTTGACAGTATCGACATCCAGGCGTTTATCGTATTTAGCGATAATGGCTGCTGACAATTCAACATCTTCATCGGCAACATTAACGCTTGCAAAATCCATTGCGGCTAGTTCACCAATACCACCCTGCAGATAGTAACCACCCACAAATGATTCAATACCATTTGACTTTAATAGCCCGGAAATTATCTGAGCTTCAGTGATATCCCTGGCTTTATATATTAACTTCAATCCTTATTTCCCATATTAATCCTAACGCCAAAAATAACCGGCGAGAAATAATTGTGGTCTGACCCCGGTTTTTAAAATCGTGAACCTTTTGACTGTCAGCTGGATGAGCTTGTTAGCGCCATTGTGATTCATCTTTTTGTCTGACGATACGGAAGTCATGGAAAGACGATCTGACTTTAAAAACCTCTACACCCTTAGATAAATTACCAAGTGCTGAGCTAAGGGTGGATCTAGTGATATCAGACCTTAAACCTACCATGACTTTTACTAATTTTATATCGTTGCTGAAATTTATATAGTGGCAACCATCAGGTTCCTTTGATAACTTGCTTGTGAAAAAGCGGTACTCATCCTCATAGCTCCAATGAGCAAATTTTGTATACAATAATTGGTCAACTATTTTGCTTCTTTGATTCTCATTAAGATCATTTAACGCCGCACTAGACTTGGGCCATACCGGCCTAGATTGTACATAATTTACTTGTGTTAAATTTTCATTCGGTATATCGAATCCTAGGCAAAGGCCTTCGTGTCGTTCCGCATAATGAGACCATTGAACTGGATTCTGCCAGTCTCGGCTAAAGCATAACAATCCAAATTGTTCTGACATTCCGTCAAGCCATGATTTGAGATTCTTTCGTTCTTCTTTTGTTGGTGCTGCTGTCGATAGAAAATCAAAAGGATCGTTGACGTTATTCATGTCAGATACTTTTAGTCTCTGCTCTTTGAGAACCTTTAATCCGTACTTCTGATTTATAAAATGATAAACGATCATAATTTTGCAGGTATCAGGGTCAGGCCTTACATTTTAGGTAAATTGTAAGGCCTGACCCTCTTTGCTTTTATTTATTCTTTTATATTATTAGCTGCCTCAGCCTGCAATTTAGATAGTAGCTTAATTGCATATACTGACTCATTTTGTACTAATTGTTTTAGCCAACTCGTAAGTTCTTGTTTGTTAAATTCAAAATCAACGAGAAAATCACCAGATAACCCAAGGTCGTTAAGCCTTCCTGTTGCATGTGTGGGTGACGTCCACTCTAATGAATCTTTTTTGTCGTTAGATCGATAACCTCCTGTTGATGTTCTATCAACGGGAATAACTTCATGTACATGTTCTATTACTTCACGTTTCCAACCTTTAAATGTAATTTTCATGATGTTAATCCTGAATTTTTACTACGCCCAACGACTTAGCTCACGGGATTTTGCGAGGCGTAGCAAAATTCCGGTGCAGTGTATTGTTAGGGGTCAGTCTAATTGGGAATGCCTTTTCTTGCGTGATTATTTAACCAATTTTTCGCAAGCCCTATAAAACCCCAAACATCTCCGTCTTCAGGTGAAACATAGTTCCCATCTTCTGGTGTATTTCCCATTCTTTCGAATATGTCGATAAGCCATTTAGGACTATGGCCAGTTGCCCCCAGTGGTTGTAGCCAAGACTCAAGTTCTCCATTTGGGACTATTAAAACCCCATATTCTGACATTTGAGAAAATAAATTATTACATGCTTCGCGGTTTGCTCCGTTTAGTAAATTTATTCCTCCGTCTCGCTTCATATTTTGACCTATTTCTTCAAATGCATTAAGTAGAGCACGGCGCTGATTATGCAAACCTTCATGACTAATATCTGGAATAAATGCACCTTCCAGTGGTTTTCTCCAAACGGCGCCGCCTTCTTTTAAAACATCTATATCAACAATACCTAAGGCTGGTATACCGAGTTCACGTAAAGGTTTTACAATCTCCCATACTGTTTGCTTATTTTGTGCATTTAGAAATAAACAACTAGATATTCCCTTTTCATCATTAGCAGCTAAAAGGCGCTCATTAATTTCTTGATAAAATGCTCTGTCAGCATCTGATTCCGTTACGATGACTGACTCATAAAACAGTCCGTTTAAAACGCCAGTAGATCTTAATAATGGGTTGCGCATTAGAGGAAGCAGTTTTTCTTGTGGGAGTATTCTTGCAGTAGGTGCGTTATAGTTATATGTGAGTCTTACTATATTTAACGGGGATCCAGATTGGATACAGCCCATTAAAAAGCTGGCGCTGTGTGTAGATACAAAAAGTCTTTTTCTAGACTCTCTCAATGCAATAGATATTTCTTTTCCTAACTTGTTCGATAGTGCTGGCGGAAGAAATGCTTCCGGCTCATCAATAAGAGCAACTTTTGGGTCACCAGCTAAGAGCGTAGTGATTATGCCAGTAAATGCTTTTACACCATCGCTTGCATTAGTTATCTCTACTGCTTGTCTATGAAAATCAACTGATTCCTGTTCCCAGCTTTTTTCCTGTCGTTCACTAATAGGCTCGTTATCAGAAAGACGAACCCTAAGCTTCCCCATATTGGTTGGGTCTATTACGAAATATTTTGAAAATGCTTCGTATATTATTCTTCTGACTTCAGTGCGTAATTCATTATCCTTAAATAAGTGAGATAAATGATTATCAGGCGTTGCTTGAAGATCGCCGGCACTTTGTTCATTGAGAAGATTTAGTCTGTTGGTTCCATCAAGTCGCACTGTGTAAGCTGATAAAAAAGTTTCATAGTGACCTTGTCTAGTATTAGGGTTTTGCGCCTCATTAATAAGCCCTTGTTTATTTATTTGGGCTCTGAACATCCTGTTATTTTGTGCGTTGAGTTTTCCAATAATAACGTGACCTGGATTAATCGTTTCCCCTACGTTTGGGGTTTGTTCGATTGATGTTATTTCTTGTTCGATTTCTTCTCGTGTATAAGGAAGGAACTCAAGTTGACCTAAAATAACATCATTAGTGTTACCCATAGCTCGTCGACAATAGTTTTCTATCTCTATCAATGCGCGACTCTTACCTGAATTATTTGGCCCGACGAAAACAGTGATTGGCGTAACATCAAGTTCAAGCGTGGGTTGATTATCAGCAACACCAAATTTAAAAATTATTTTTTGAATCATATTAAGTGTGTTTTCTAACCCCTAACGCAGAGCTCACGGGCAATTCAAAGTGGCATGTTTTTGCGGTTTTTTTCGCAAAACAAATGCAGCTTTGAATTGTCCGGTGGAGCGTTTTGTTATGCAATTTATCTAAGCTTCTGTAAATTAGGGAAATAGTCATACAGTTTTGAGTCATGTGCCTTTCTTGCTTTATTTATTGCTTGAGCATAATCAACCAACTCAACTTCGAAAATATGAGGATTACTCTGGCAGTTTAGTTTTAAATCATCAGTAAACTTTCCCCCTAGATTATCTTTGATTTTTTCGAACTCCTGATCTGCTTCTTCGGGCAGAGAAGGTTTTAATGACTCAAACCGCTTAATGTCATTTTGTAAGTCTTCATTATCGCCATCAATAAAAGTAGACCACTCGTTTAATCTGTCCTGTTGCTCATAATTAACGTTAAGGTAGTGTTCAGATGTTTCTTTAAATCCAGCCCCAAATATATTTCGATAGTATATTTCAATGTGTAATGTGACATGCCCATTTGAATCTAACCCTCTCAATAAATCATAGTCTTTGTCAAATTGCATAAATGTGCCTGTTTCAGTTTCATTTTCACTAACTAAGTGGATTTGTTCATGGTTAAAACTGGGAAGATTTATTTTTTTTGCAGATTCACCGCTTATGTGTATTGTTGGAAACATCACAATATTTAATGCAGCACCAGTCCCTATGTTTTTCAGTTTGATTTGATAATGAAGCCTAGACAGCACTTCAACTTTACTAAAACCTGTATCAGGCGAAAGATAAGGTCGTATTTTTTCTAGGTATATTTCACTTACCTCTGGTATTGGTAAGGGCTGGATTTGGAGCTTTACACTCGAGTCCATTACATTTAGTTGTTTTTCCATAGACTGCAACTGTCTATTCGTAGTAAGCACATATGTGAATGTTAGAATAACTAGAAATAATGCTGCATGGTCATTTAAGTACGATATAAATGCTGACAATGCTGGACTAGGTAAGAAATATCCAAATATAACAATTAATAAAAAAAGCAAAAGTAATTTGGTTGATAGATTGAGATTGTGTAATTCGTTTTTGTTCATATCAGTGCACTATAGTTTTTGTTTTTTTGCATAACAGTGTATTAGATGGAAGGCATGAATATTGTGATAGGCCGAATTCCATCTATTACCAATATGCAAGTCTGCCAAAATCATAACCTGATGTTTTACATGGAAACAGCAACCCTTGCAACATACATGTTTTTGTTCGTGTGCTTTTAACCCCCTTTCGCTTGCTGAATTTTTCAGTGTTGGTAGAACAAATTCACCAGGGATGGTGAATTTAGCCCTGTGCGCCCGGACGGCGCATCAGGGCGGGTTCGTTGGCAACACTGAAAAATTCAGGAACTCCGAACGCTTTTTTTCGGGGCAAGTGAAGTGGGCGGCATTCTTTTGGTTACTTTTCTTTTGCTGTAGAAAGAAAAGTAACTCGCCCGCGGTGCGAAAACCGCAATGCCTCAGCAACAAAAGTCGTAAATTCTCAAGCGCAAAATTAGAAGCATAAGATCCTTCGACTATCGCTCAGGATGACAACAATATTTGGCGTAGTTCAACATACGACAAAACAGGCACTAGCAATCCAGACAATTTCAAAATACAATCTACCCCACAACCAACTACCCCACCTTCCCCCATGTTCGGCAATAACAGAAACGAATTACGCCAGGTCTATCTCAGCTGCTGGCAACTGAAAAAGAACAAGCTACCGATGGACCCGATGCAGGAAGTGGTCGGTAACATCGTCGAGATGCACCCCGAATACCATCAACTGCTGGAAGATGAGGAGATCGTCGATAAAGACTTCTCCGCCGAGACCGGCGAGAGCAACCCGTTCCTGCACATGAGCATGCATATCGCGCTGCATGAACAGATCAGCACCAACCGCCCGGATGGCATAAACGATTGCTACCAGAAATTATGCCTGCTGTACGGCGGCCCGCACGACGCAGAGCATCAGATGATGGAATGCCTGGGCGAAGCACTGTGGTTAGCGCAACGTAATCAGACCGCGCCAGATGAAGCCGCATACCTGGAATGCCTCAAAAATTTAACAAAAAAATAACAAAAAATTCACATTATTTCAAAAAAACCTGTGAACTAACAAAAAACCACATTGTCTTTGAACTCGATAACATTGTAGACTCGGTTACCCCCTTTACAGGTGACTTTATAAACTAGGAGAAAGACTTAATGAAAAACACTATGAAAAAATCACTATCCATTGCACTGGGTACAACATTTGCTGCAGCGATGGCAGCCTCACCTGTAGCGAATGCCGATGCAAATCCATTTGGCATGCAAAACCTGGAAAACGGATACATGCAGGTTGCAGAAGGCAAATGCGGTGAAGGCAAATGCGGCGAAGGCAAGATGAAAAAGGAAAAAGCTAAAGAAGCCAAATGCGGTGAAGGCAAGAAGAAAGAGATGGAAGGCAAATGCGGCGATAAGAAAAAGATGAAAAAAGAAGGTAAGTGTGGCGAAGGCAAGTGTGGCGGTAAAAAATAAATCCACACTGGTCAAACCAGACCAGACTTAAATGATGAAAAAGCCTCGGTATCCGAGGCTTTTTTATTGCCCGGCTTTAATCGTAAGGTCCATGCGTAAACCCCATGCCGGGATATTTGTATTATTCTCTCAAAAACCATCTATCATCAAACAAGTATCTCTGAAGACTTAAAATAAAAACAACGAAATTCTAAAACAATAAAAACAGGGGAAAAAATGTTTTCTGGTGAAGCGTTTGGACACGAAGTGATGGGCTGGATGGCAACCATTTTTATTTTTGCGGTTGGTATCTTCATACTCTTTCTTATCGGCGTTTACATCGCCGACATTACCCAGACCAAACAGGCGATCCGAAGAAACTACCCGGTCATCGGCCACTTTCGCTATTATTTCGAACACATAGGCACTTTCTTCCGTCAGTATTTTTTTACCATGGACCGCGAGGAGATGCCATTCAACCGGGCGCAACGTTCATGGGTCTATCGCGCGGCCAAAGACATAGAAAACATCGTCGCTTTCGGTTCAACACGTGACCTGAAACCGAGTGGCTCCGTGCTTTTCGTTAACACCGCTTTCCCGACACTGGGTAAAGATGCGGTCAATTGCAAACCCGTCGTCATCGGCGAAAACTCTGCTGACAAACCATACACCGCGCACTCATTCTTTAATATTTCCGGCATGAGTTACGGCGCTATCTCAAAGCCGGCGATACAGGCTTTATCTTACGGCGCAAAAAAAGCCAGCGCCTGGATAAACACCGGCGAAGGCGGACTATCACCTTATCACCTGGAAGGCGGTGCAGATATCGTGTTTCAGATCGGCACCGCAAAATACGGTGTGCGCGACAGGGACGGCAACCTTTCCGATGAAAAACTGCGAGAGATCGCCGCGCATGAAATCGTGCGCATGTTCGAGATCAAAATGTCACAGGGCGCCAAACCCGGCAAAGGTGGCATCCTGCCCGCCGCGAAAGTCAGCGAAGAGATCGCTAAAGTTCGCGGCATCCATGCGGGCGAAGATTCCATCAGCCCGAACCGGCACCCGGAGATCGAAAACAACGATGACCTGATCGATATGATCAATCACGTACGAAAAGTCACCGGTAAACCGGTCGGCTTCAAAGCGGTGATCGGCGACAAAATCTGGATGGGTGAGTTTCTTGCCGCGGTGAACAAACGCGGTAAAGAATTCGCACCGGATTTCATCACCATCGACAGCGCAGATGGTGGCACCGGCGCCGCACCCATGAGCCTGATCGATTACGTCGGCATGCCGATCAATGAGAGCCTGCCACGGGTCATCGACAAGATCTGTGAAGCAGGTCTACGTGACAGGATAAAAGTCATCGCTTCAGGAAAACTGATCAACCCCGCTGAAGTCGCCTGGGCATTATGTGTCGGCGCGGACTTTATTACCTCGGCGCGTGGTTTCATGTTTTCACTGGGTTGCATCCAGGCATTGCAGTGCCACCAGAACACCTGCCCCACCGGCATCACCACCCATGATAAAAAACTACAGCGCGGCCTGGTCGCCGAACAAAAATCTTCGCGCATCGCCAACTACATAAAAAATATCAGCTACGAAGTTGGCATCATCGCGCATTCCTGCGGTGTGCATCAACCACGTGAGCTCAGTCGCCGGCATGTGCGCATCGTACAGGAGAACGGCACATCGACCATGCTGGCTGATATCTATCCTGATAAAACACCTGAAGCATAAAACGAAGACACCTCTGATTAATCACCATGTATTCCATAGGTTTATGAACTATCAAGGCGAACCTGTGGTCAATTAAAAAATCATATTTATACATAATAGAATTTTCAGGGAACGCAAAACTATGAACAAACTCATCTCATTAGGCTGCACGGCCCAATCACTATTAAACAAAACACGCGCTGTCGATTTTCTCGGCCCGCTCGCCCTGCGTTTATATCTGGTGCCGATCTTCTGGATGGGTGGAACAAAAAAACTGGCCGATATGGACAGCATTATCGACTGGTTTGGTAATCCCGACTGGGGCCTCGGACTGCCCTTTCCCGAGGTGATGGCATGGCTGGCCACACTGACAGAAGTCGGTGGCGCGATCCTGTTATTGCTGGGACTGGCAACACGCTGGATATCCATCCCGCTGATGTTCACCATGTTTATCGCTGCCGTAACCGTACACTGGCAAAACGGCTGGCTGGCCATTGCTGAAGGTTCCGGTTTCTTCGCCAGTGACCGAACCGCTGGCGCTATCGAGCGTCTCGATGTCGCGAAAGACATCCTGCGCGAACACGGCAACTACGACTGGCTGACTCAAAATGGTAGTATCGTTATATTGAACAACGGTATCGAATTTGCAGCCACCTATACCATCATGCTGCTGGTATTATTTTTTATCGGCCCGGGCAAAGCCAGCCTCGATTATCTGATCAGCAAAAAATTTAACCAGTGTGACTAAGAGAAAGTTTGAGCAGGAAGTAATTATGAGCAAGCAACAATATCCTGTTTCCGGCGCCGGCCTGGGACTGCGCAGAGAGAAGCTCGATGAGATGCTGGGCGCGATACAGACGAACAGCCTGTCGCCGGTAGACTTTATGGAAGTTGCCCCGGAAAACTGGATACATGTCGGCGGAACCTTTGGCAAAAAATTCAGGCAGTTCACCGAGAAGTATGATTTTCTCTGTCACGGCCTTTCATTATCGATCGGCAGCCCGGCGCCACTCGATGAAAACTTCGTCAGAGACATCGGCGACTTCATGAAAACACATGACGTCAAACATTATTCTGAACATCTGACTTATTGCTCGGACGATGGCCACCTGTACGACCTGCTACCGATTCCTTTTACTGAAGAGGCGGTGCATTATGTGGCCGAACGTATCCGTCGCGTACAGGATATCCTGCAACAGGAAATCTCCATGGAGAATGCCTCGTATTACACACCTGCACCGGGGCAGGAGATGACGGAGATCGAATTCATCAATGCGGTGCTCGATGAAGCCGACTGTGGTTTGTTGCTCGACGTGAATAATATCTATGTCAATTCGGTAAACCATCTTTATGATCCCATCGAATTTTTAAAACAGCTACCCGCCGAACGGATCCGATACGCGCACATCGCCGGACATTATAATGAAGCCGACGACCTGATCGTCGATACCCACGGTTCCGATGTAATAGACCCGGTGTGGCACATCCTGGAGAAAGCCTACCAGCACTTCGGGGTTTTTCCGACCTTGCTGGAACGCGATTTTAATATTCCGGCGGTGCCTGAATTATTGAGCGAGGTAAGACAGATCGCCGAAGCTCAGGGTAAGTGGCAGAGTATAAAACCATCGACAAAGAGCCTGCAGGTATAGACCAGATGACGTTACCCGCATTCAAAAAACATCAGTACGAATTCACCGCACACCTGCGCGATCCGAAAAAAAACGCCATGCCCGGCGGCATCGAAGATCGACGCATGGATATCTATCGCGAACTGCTCTATAACAACATCGAAAGTTTTATCGCCAGCGGTTTTCCTGTCCTGCGCGAGATCTATGACGACGAAAACTGGCACCGCATGGTACGCGATTTTTTTGCCAGACATCAAAGCCAGTCGCCCTACTTTCTGGAGATCTCTCAGGAATTTATCGCTTACCTGCAAAACGAAAGAAAGGTCGATGAGAATGATCCCGCAGGTCTTATCGAACTGGCACATTACGAATGGGTAGAACTGGCATTACACGTCTCTGATGAAACCATCAACATGGACAACATCGATGCCAACGGCGACCTGCTCGACCAGCGCCCGATATTTTCACCGCTGGCCTGGCCGCTGGTCTATCAGTTTCCGGTACACACCATGGGCCCCGATAACCTGCCGGAACGAGCACCGGAACAACCGAGTTATCTGGTGGTCTATCGCAACAGAAATGACAGGGTCAATTTTCTTGAGATCAATCCGGTCACGGCGCGTTTGATCAGCCTGTTACAGGAAAATGAATTTTATACCGGAATTGATGCCATCGAACACATCATCAAAGAAATGCACCACCCCAACCCTGAGGTGGTAAAACAGGGAGGGCTGACCGCATTACAGGAGTTACAACAGTACGGAATTATTCTGGGGAGTGAGAAAAAAGCATGCGGACGAAAGTAACGATGATAGTGATAGCAAGCAGTCTTGCCGCCTGCAGCCAGCAGAACTGGTATCAGGGCACGCAATCAGCACTGACGGCACACTGCATGAAACAGCCTCTGGCAGAATATGAAGACTGCAATCAGCCGTCGAATGAAAGTTATGATGACTTCAAAAATAGCCGGGAACAACTAAAAAACCCGGACAACACGGATTATTAATCCAGGCTCTGAGACTGTTTTTCGCGAAAGGTTTCTTTAAAGAGAACCATGCCCGGACAGATACCGGTGATTGCCGAAATAAGCAAAAAAGAAGCTGGTAAATACAAAAACCAATGAGTTTTGTCGAAGCCAGTGAGCCAGATTCCTGCCCATAGAACAAGGCTCATAACCAGAAAAAAAGCCTTCATAGATGCATCCATTTTATCCATACCTTACCTCCATAAAATCATCCTCTAGCCACAAATAATACTAAAGTTTGAAGGGTTTGCCATGAAAACTCAGTAAATCATTTAAATAATTGCTGCCACCAGCGTTGGCGATTTTTTGGTGGGTTGAGTGCTTCTTCAAGCTCAACAGGCTGAATCCTCGACAGGATCCATCCCGGCAGTGGCGGGTTATCACTGAAACCACAGCTAACACCGAGATTGTTCGGATCAAAGATTTTAATGAATTCGGGCGCTTCTTTATTATCGACATACACGATGCCACAGTAATCTTCATCATGCTCTTTATGTAACAACACATCTATCTTGTCGATAAAACTCAAAAAATGTGCCTTTTCAGACATGCGATCCGGGGCAGATTCACCCACGGCATAGATATACCAGTTATCATCAGCCCGGGTTTTTAATACTTCCCAGAAATCATCCAGATCCGGCCAACGCATGGTCGATGTAAAATTACCTCTAAACGCTGATACATAAGCTTCTTTGATAGACATATCCATAACAGGTACCTTAACGATATTTTTTAATTCAATGTTTTTGCATTGATCCAGTCTTTGATTTCACGGTGGCTACGCTCAACAAACCCGACATCTTTAAATGCACACGCCAGCACGGTCACACCCTGTATTTTAGCCAGCAGATCCATTGCCAGGTCATCGGCATTGGGCAAGCCCAGATTTTCAAACTGCAACCCGAGCCAGTCACGCAACAACACAAATGCCTGACGAGAGACCTCGTGCAGCGCTGTATCGTCTTTCGCCAGCTCAGAGCTGAGGCTGCCGATCGGGCAGCCCGACTGGATCACGTCATCACGCCTGTTTTCCAGCATATTACTGAACAGCAGCAAACGCTCTCTGGCATCGTCTGTTTCAGCTTCGCACTGGTTTAATATGGTAGTTAAACCAGCAACACGCGAATTGACTACTGCATTCAAGATCTCATCTTTGGTTTTAAAATAATAATAAAAATTGCCGCGCGGAATTCCGGTGGCATCGGAAATGTCCTGAAAAGAAGTCTGGTTATAACCACGCCTGTAAAACAGATTATCTGCCGCATCTACGATGCGTTGTCGATTACCTTCACCTTTGGTACCCATAAAAATCACTCACCAATATTGAAAACCATACGAGCGTCCGCACATGACAGCGTCGCGCTGAAAATACTTGCTCGCGCAAATTATTAGACGGTCGTATTACTAATAGGAATACTGTAACATCACAGAGCCCTAAAAAACAACTCGAATCACTACCATAGACACGAAAAATTGAACGCGTTAAGCATTAAAAATCTGAAAAAAACCTACAAAAACGGCGTTAATGCGCTTAAAGGTGTCGAACTTACGGTAAAACAGGGCGATTTTTTTGCGCTGCTTGGGCCGAATGGCGCCGGTAAATCAACCGTTATCGGCATCGTCTGCTCGCTGGTCACCAAAACTTCCGGTCAGGTTGAAGTATTCGGGCGGGATCTGGACAATAATTCTGCCGATGTGCGTATGCATATTGGCCTGGTACCTCAGGAATTCAACTTCAATATCTTTGAACCTGTGGGTGAGATCCTGATCAACCAGGCGGGTTATTACGGCATAAACCGCAGTGAAGCGACCCGCCGCGCCGAAATCTATCTGAAGCAACTCGATCTCTGGGAGAAGCGCTTCGATATGGCAAAAGAGCTTTCCGGCGGCATGAAGCGCCGCTTGATGATCGCTCGCGCGTTGATGCATCGACCGAAATTACTCATCCTCGACGAACCGACCGCCGGCGTCGATATAGAGATCCGCCACTCCATGTGGAAATTCCTAAAGCAGGTCAATGAGCAGGGAACCACGATCATCCTGACTACGCACTATCTGGAAGAAGCCGAAAGCCTGTGCAACAACATCGCTATCATCGATAACGGCATCACCATCGAACAGACACAGATGCGATCGTTACTGGATCGGCTGCACGTCGAAACCTTTATTTTATACCTGACAAAAGCCATCGACGCACTGCCCGACTGTGGCGACCACTCGGTGCGACTCATCGATAAAACGACGCTGGAAGTCGACATCAATCAGGATCAGAACATCAGTGAAGTTTTTCAGGCGCTGCAGAACTGCAACATCGAAGTCGTCAGCATGAAGAATAAAACCAACCGACTGGAACAGCTGTTTATCTCGATGATGAACAACAAAAACGACAACAACGAGGCGGCCAGGCCATGAATTTTACCGAACAGATGGTTGCACTCAAAACCATCGTCATCAAAGAATATCTGCGGTTCATCCGCATCTGGATACAGACCATCCTGCCGCCAGCTATCACCATCGCGCTTTATTTTGTTATCTTCGGTGAGATCATCGGCACCCAGATCGGCGATATCAATGGTTATAAATACATGGATTACATCGTGCCCGGCCTGATCCTGATGGCAGTCATCACCAACGCCTATGCCAACGTGGTGTCGTCTTTTTTCAGCGCCAAGTTTCATCACAGCGTGGAAGAGATGCTGGTGTCACCGCTGCCGAACTATATTATTTTACTTGGCTTCATCTCAGGCGGTTTAGCACGCGGCATCATCGTCGGCATCGTGGCGACCATCGTCTCCATGTTTTTTTCCGACATCCATATCCACAGCTACCCGGTCACGTTCGCGGTGTTTATCTTAACGTCCATACTGTTTGCACTGGCCGGTTTCATCAATGCAGCGTACGCCCGAAGTTTTGATGACATCACCATCATCCCGACGTTTGTATTAACGCCGTTGATCTATCTCGGTGGTGTGTTTTATTCGATCAATATGCTGCCGGAGGTCTGGCAGCAGATCTCACTGGTGAACCCTATCCTGTACATGGTGAACGCGTTCCATTACGGCATACTCGGAGTGAGTGATATCGACGTGTCGACCGCGTTTGTTATCATCATCGCGTTTATCGTCGTGCTGTATTATTTTGCGCTGCGACTGCTGAGGATCGGTGTTGGCCTGAAACCATAGGAACGGTTACAAGTTATAACTTTGTTCTACACCCGTTTTTTGAAAACGGCCACATTCTCCTGCAACAGATGGTAACCACCAAAGATTACTGCAGCAAACACCAGATTACCCAATAAAGAATTCTGGAAGAAAGGGATACCTGCAACATAAGCCTGCATCAGACCTTCAGCTGATTGTGCGTAGATGCCAGATGTCATCCAGGCGCCAAAGTTTGTCAGCAGGAAAAACAGCACGGACGAAACCACCATCGCAAAAGCGGTATTGGTCATGGACACTCTGTTCTTCAGCAGGAAGCCGATAGCGACAGTCAGCGCAAAACCGGCATAGACAAAAATCATCGAGTTATGCAGCCCCAGCACCAGGTCACTCAAAAACAGTGCGACAAACGGTACGATGAATGCCATACGTTTGTCTGCAAAATAAACACCACCAAACAGAGCCATAGCAGCGACTGGCGAAACATTCGGCAGATGCGGTAATAAACGAAATATTGCCAACGCAAAAATAATGCCCGAAATAGTAATAAGCTGAAGTTTTAGATTCTGTATTCGCATGTCAGCAACCCCCTGGATAATTATCACGGCTATCATACCACAGAGCCGTGTCATGGCTATAATTCTGATGAACTTTTGCAACGCTAACCACTGAGATTTATATTGCAATCATACTAACGATTACCATACTATCGGAGCCAATAAAACTGAACTATCGAAAGCAGCCACCCTCATAACAATCACCCGCCCAATGAATCACCAAGGAACGCTATGAAAGCATCAGATCTGTTTGTGAAATGTTTGGAAGAAGAAGGCATCGAATACATCTTCGGTGTACCCGGTGAAGAAAACGCGGACTTCATGATCTCGCTGCAGGACTCGAAAAAAATCAAGTTCATCCTTACCCGTCACGAACAGGGCGCCGCTTTCATGGCAGAAATCTATGGTCGACTCACCGGTAATTCCGCCGGCTGTCTCGGCACACTCGGCCCCGGCGCCACCAACCTCATCACCGGTGTCGCTGATTCCAACATGGATCACGCACCCATGCTGGCACTCACCGGACAGGGTTCCTCACAACGGCTACACAAAGAATCCCATCAGATCATGGACGTGGTGAAAATGTTCGAACCGGTCACCAAATGGGCAACCACGGTACTGCACCAGGACAACATCCCCGAGATCATCCGCAAAGCCGTGCGTGTTGCCCGCTCTGAAAAACCCGGCGCGGTGCACATCGAACTACCGGAAGATATCGCCAAACTGCCGGCCACGACCGAGCCTATGGAGCCATACCGTTTCCGTCGCTCTGTCGCTGACGACAAGATCATCGACCAGGCATTCGAGATATTAAAAAATGCAAAGAACCCGATCATCCTCGCCGGCAACGGCTGTATCCGCCGTCGCGCCAGCAAACAGCTGCGGCTGTTCTGCGAGAAGACCGGCATCGGCGTAATCAACACCTTCATGGCAAAAGGCTGTGTCGATATGGATGCTGATTACTGTTTATACACCGTCGGCCTGCAGGCACGCGACGTGGTTGCCTGTACCCTGGAAAACGCGGACGTTGTCATCACTCTGGGTTACGATATGGTGGAATACCATCCCAGCCTGTGGAACAAAAACAGCAACCGCCAGATCATCCACGCCGATTTTCTGCCGGCCGAGATCGACGCTGACTATCACCCGAGGACCGAACTGATCGGTGACCTCGCACACACCCTGTGGATGTTAAACGAACGCGTCGATGCCAATGGCAGCCTGAATATTAATACCGAACAGCAGCTGGCCACCCGTCTCAGCATGCAGGAAGAAATCGCCATGCATAAAGACGACGATACCGAAGGCTGTATCCGGCCACAGAAAGTTTTATGGGACTGCCGCCAGGTGATGGGGCCGCACGATATTTTGCTGTCCGATGTCGGCGCACACAAAATGTGGATCGCGCGCCACTACCAGTGCCACGAACCCAACACCTGTTTGATTCCCAACGGTTTCTGCTCCATGGGTTTCGCCCTGCCCGGCGCCATCTCGGCATCGCTGGTGCATCCGGAAAAACGCATCCTCTCGATATCGGGCGATGCCGGTTATCTGATGAACGTGCAGGAGATGGAGACCGCAAAACGTCTGAACGCAAACATCGTCACCATGATCTGGGAAGACCACATGTATGGCCTGATCGCATGGAAGCAGCAGAACGAATTTGGCAAACATACTGACCTGTCTTTCGGCAACCCGGACTGGTTAAAACTGGCCGAATCTTTTGACTGGTTTGGCCACAAAGTCGAAAACAGTCGCGACCTGGTCGATACCCTGGAAAAAGCATTCGCCGAAAAAGGCCCGAGCCTGGTGGTGATACCGATCGACTATCGTGAGAATTTATTGTTAACCGAACGGCTGGGTAACATCTGTTGCCCAATATAAAAAGCTAAAAACTTATTTTCCACAGATGAACGCAAATGAACGCAAATATTAAAAACAATTAAATTTTTTTTATTTGCGCTCATTTGCGTTCATCGGCGGATGATTTTCTTTTGTTTTATTACTAAAAAACCTTAAAAAAAGAGAATGCACATGTCTGATCATTTCAAACTTCTCGTCCCCGGCGCCACCGCAGCCGGCACCGTAAACGTCACCGCCCCTTTTGACGGCGCCCACATCGCCACTATCGAAACCGGTGATGCCAGCGCGGTCGAAACTGCGCTCGATAGCGCACACAGACTCTTCGCCGATAAAAAGAACTGGCTGAGCGCACAGCAACGTATCGATGTTTTAGAGAAAGCCGCAAACATCATGCAGTCACGCTTCGACGAGCTTGCCATCGAAGCCGCACGCGAAGGCGGCAAACCGTTGGCCGATTCAAAAGTGGAAGTAGCGCGCGCTATCGACGGCATGAAAAACTGTGTCGAAGCCATCCGCAGCGAACACGGCGAAGAGGTTCCGATGAGCAGAAATGCCGCCTCGATGAATCGCCTCGCATTCACCACGCGCGAGCCCATCGGTGTCGTGGTAGCGGTCAGCGCCTTTAATCATCCGCTCAATCTGGCGGTGCATCAGATCGGCCCTGCGGTCGCCTCGGGCTGCCCGGTCATCATCAAACCGGCAGAAGACACACCACTCTCCTGCTTTCGACTGATCAATATTTTATACCAGGCCGGTCTGCCCGAGACCTGGTGCCAGGGTATCGTCACCACCGATCACGAAGCGGCGGAAAAACTTGTCACCGATAATCGCGTAGGATTTTTCAGCTTCATCGGTAGCGCCAGAGTCGGCTGGATGCTGCGCTCAAAACTCGCCGACGGCACACGCTGCGCACTGGAGCACGGCGGTGTGGCACCGGTCATCGTCTCACATGATGCCGACATGGACGACACTGTCGCGTTGTTAGCAAAGGCCGGTTTTTATCACGCCGGACAGGTCTGCGTTTCGGTGCAGCGTGTGTATGCAGAAAAAAGCATCGCCCGAAAACTCGCGAAAAAAATCGCCGAGGCCGGCGACAGGATGAAGATCGGCGACCCGACTTTAGCCGACACCGAGATCGGCCCGCTGATCCGTCACGCTGAAACCGAGCGCGTCGATGAATGGGTAAAAGATGCTATCGACAAAGGTGCTGAGCGGCTCTCTGGCGGCAAAAAAATTTCCGACAGCTGTTATCAGGCCACAGTATTATTTAACCCGACTGACGATGCCATCATTTCACAGAACGAGATCTTTGGCCCGGTCATCTGCGTCTACGAATACGACGATGTCGATAACGCCATCGCCCGGGCCAACAGTTTAGACGTCGCCTTTCAGGCCGCCGTGTTTTCCAAAGACATCGACACCTGCATGCACGCTTTCAAACAACTGGACGCCTCCGCCGTCATGGTCAACGACCACACCGCGTTTCGCGTCGACTGGATGCCGTTCGCCGGTTTAAAACATTCGGGCTTTGGTGTCGGCGGCATACCACATACTTTCAGAGATATGCAGATAGAAAAGATGATGGTGATTCGCTCGCCATCCTTATAAGCTATAAAAATTTCACGGTAGCTGCCGGTTTAATTACCGGCACGATGTACACAGGTTTTTTATTTGTTTCGGGCGTATCTGAAAAAACCTTTAAAGCAAAAAGCTTGACCCACGTAAATATACGGCGTAAACAATCAAGATGAAAATTTTGATTGTCGATGATCACGCTCTATTTCGTGAAGGCCTGTGTTATGTGCTTAACTCTCTCGAAGAGCAGGTGGCCATTTTAGAAGCAGCAAATTATGACAGCGCCTTGCTGCGCGTTTCCGAGAACCCTGATATTGACCTGATCCTACTGGACTTGCATCTACCGGGTAAAAACGGGTTTACTATCCTGGATGCGTTAATACAGCAGCACCCCGCTTTACCGGTGGTTATTATTTCGGCCTCAAATCAGCACAGCGATATTCAACGAACGATGGATGCCGGCGCGGTGGGTTACATTCCTAAAGACACCACCAGTGCCGTCATGTTAAGTGCACTGCGGCTGATTTTATCCGGCGGTGTTTACGTACCACAAAATCTGGCACAACAAAATACTCAATCATTAAACAATGAATGCTCAGATTTAACGCCACGGCAATTACAGGTCCTCGCACTGCTGACACAGGGCGACTCAAATAAAGAAATTGCATTTAAAATAGATATCGCCGAAGCCACGGTAAAAATGCACGTTACGTCTATATTAAAAACACTCGGTGTCAGCAATCGTACCCAGGCCGCGTTAGCCGCTGAAAAGATGGGGCTGTAATCTCGCCACGTTCGAACACTCACCTCCACAAAAAACAGATTCACCCACCCGCCGCACTTACTTTTTTTAATAGCCGACACACCCATACTAAAGTATGGGTACTACCTACCAATGTCTAATAGGCACGCCTTCGTAAAATTCTGATAATACTAAACTAACCATTTTCACAATTGGCAACACGTTATACCGCTCAGGCATAAGTGAAGTTGTTGCATCAGAAGATAGATTAAGGAGGATACAATGTTCAATACTCATACCAGACTTGCAGTCACGCTAGCACTACTATCAGGCGTTCTTACTCTCACCGCTTGTGGCGGCGGAGGCTCAGACACCACCGGGGCCACGGATAAAACACTGCCGGAGAAAAATACCCTACCGGTAATAAATGGTCTGCCCAGTGCGGCGGTTAAATCAGGCACACCTTATCAATTCAAGCCGGAATACGAAGATGCAGACGGCGACCCATTAACCTTTAAAATAACAAACAAACCGGACTGGGCAACTTTCGACGGCAGCAATGGCACACTGAGTGGCCAGCCCAGCAAAGCGGATATCGATGTATATGCCGACATCGTCATCAGCGTAAGTGACGGTAAAGACGACACCAGCCTTGAACCATTCAGCATTAAAGTACTGGTAAAAAACATCAACCGCGACCACATTGAAATTAATGGTGCTGTAACTTCCGTATTACCCGGCACGCCGGGTGCGGACTCTGCCATCAACGTCAAAGGTACGGCCGCATTTAATGTAAACGGAAACACGCAAACCCTGGAAGACGCCATTGTTGTTATGGAATTTGATGACCAGGGTAATCTGCTTAACATGTCAGGCGAGACAACATTACCTAAAAAAATGTCTGATGGCCTGGCCATCAACTCCAGCGTAAAAGCAAGGATTGGTATGTTTAAAGGCGTCGATATTAATGCCGACCCTGACCTGGGCATTATGCTCAAAGATGATATTGATTATTTTGTTTATTATATCGGTACCAAAACCGATATCACTGTCGGCTCAGAGAACACCACGCAAATTAAACTGGAGCCACCTTTGAGTGGTGAGATTGTTTTTATCTCTGACCCCACCGACCCCTTTTATTATTATTATGCCAATATTCCACTGGTCGGTGAACTGGGGCGAGGAGAATCTGAAAATGGTTTCATCCCCTTCAAACCGACTGAAAATCTATCCAACCTGGATGCCTTCGACGGACATACGCTCGATAAGGGCAGCATCAGTCTGGGAATTAAAGCGGTAGATTTACTGAGTTTCGAAGGCACCAGGGTCATCAAGCAACCGGTATTGGGAGAAATCAACTGGGATGACGTGATGGATTCAAACTTAACGTTTAAGGCAGGTTTAAACGGCAAGGCAAAGTTTGCATTATCCGTGTTAAGCGTTGGCCTGTTTGAATTTGATTTAGCCTCTGCCTCCGCCACGCTGGACATGGGCCTGAAAAGGCAGAACTTTGCCCTGCAGGGCACCGTCGCGCCTAACGTAAGCTGGCAACCCGACTGGTTTGCTATCTTGCCGGAAGGTGTCATGGTCAGTAACCTGGTGGTCAATGGAAAAACAGGCTTTAAAGCAACGATAACAGGTGAATTTAAATCAACCATTCCTGTGGCTGCGTTTAAAGGCGCTATGGTGATAAGTCAAAAGGGCGCTAAATTTACCGCACAGATTCCCGATCAACAAATTCCCATTGACTTCAGCGCCGAATTTAAAAATGGCCAAACCTCTGTAGAGATCACCGCGCCGATAGAAACAAACGCTATTAGCCAGTCAATCAATCAACAGCTGGATGAAGAATTAGCCCAGATTGAGCAGGCCGTTACCAAGCTGACAGATGCGATTTCAGACTATGAATTTGAAGTGAGTTTACGAGGAGTACGAAAAACAATACCCGCATTAGTCGATCAGACTGTTCCGAAACTGAAGGATTTGCCCACTCAGGTTTACAACACCGTCTATTCAAGCGTAAAAACAGGCATTGAAAGCAAGTGCTACTCCAAAACAGTTACCGTATTAGGCGTAAGCAAAAAATTTACATTTTGTGCAAAAGACTATGTCAATGAAGTACAAATTGCCAAAGACAGTGCAGCCGATGCTAAAATAAAAACCAACACGGAAGTCAATGCCATTATTCCCGCACTACAGGAATTAAAGAAACAGGCACTAGCCGCTGACGATGCAAGCCTGCGACAGGCATTAAAAACTGCGTTACTGCTGGTTTATAGCAAACGCACGGTAACAGTGTCGATAAATAGAACTGTCACCATACCGCTACCGTGGCCCATTAATGACCGATCTTACAATATCAAACGCACAGAACGCCTTACCGTTCTGGACACAATAACCGCAAACAAACTTAAATTTGCCGCCGACAACGTTCATCGTATACAGGAAACCAGCGACATAAAAATTAGTGCGCAGCAGATTGTTGATCAACTACCTACAAAGGAAATCATCAACAAAGCGAAACAGGAAGTTAATAACGGCCTGAATAAAATCCCCAGTTTTCAGGGAGCCGGTTACGTGATCAACCAGGGAAATTATCTTTCATACATCATTTTGAACAACGAAAAAATAAGCGTCAATGCCAACGTATTGAATCCGTTTGAATTAATGCAAGCCATTACCGATGAAGTAAACCGAAGAGTGAAAGCTGGTGAGTTTCAGTAAATAGAACGCCCTTAATAGCAAAACATAGAGCCTGGCTCTCTATGTTTTGCTTTTTATACATTCGTGCATGTTGCATGAAACATAACCACCATGCTTTCTATGGCAATATGTATCGCAATGATGACAGCGTTCTGGACTAACGTCGATACAATTCATCTGGATTTTAACTGCACATTACGCAGGAATGTGCGTAATTTTACCGTTGCGACAGGTTTATGCAACACCTGAAAACCACTGTTATTTACTTCACGCAGATGTTCTACAGCCGTATCACCTGTAACGATCAGGGCGGGGATATTACGAGTATATTCGGCATGAATCGCTTGAACCACCCCAATACCGGTTTGATTTTCACGCAAGCGGTAGTCAGCAATGATGCCATCTGGCGCCTGATTTTTCTGACGCAACTTGCTCATCACCTCCTGTTTGTCTGCGGCGGTCATTACATCACAGCCCCATGCCTCTAACAAACTCTGGGTACCTTCACGAACACTGCGTTCATCATCGATTACGACGATCAACACCTTGTTTTTTGGTAAAACATCAACATTGGCCTCGACTACAGCCGTCGTTTTAGACAGTCTGACCTGATCGATACTAATGAAAAAAGTAGAACCTTCTCCCGGTCTCGACTTCAGACCAACACTGTGTCCGAGCAAACTTGCCGTACGTTGCACGATTGCCAGGCCCAAACCTAAACCTTTGCTGCGATCACGTTCTGGATTATTCAATTGATGAAACTCTTCAAAAATCGCCTGTTGATCTTCTTTCGCAATACCAAGCCCTGTATCAATAACCTGTATACAAACTAACGCATCTTTCGCTTCGCACCGAATATGTATTTCGCCATCATTGGAATAGCGGATCGCGTTGGAAATATAATTACGCAATATCTGCTCACATAAATTCTGGTCACTATGCACCGCGTACGAACACGCCGGCCAGGTGATCGTTAAACCTTTTTCTTTTGCCTGTGGATTATAATCATTCGCCAGTTTTTCAAACATCGGTTGCAGATTAAAGTCCGCCTTTTCTACCTGCATAACACCCGCATCGAGCCGGGAGATATCCAGCAGGGCGTTAAATAAGCTTTTCAGCGCCTTTACCGAAGCACTGATCTGATCGACCACCTTACGTACTTGTGGTGATTCGATCGATTCATCCAGCACTGATGTAAACAGCGTTAACGCATGTAAAGGTTGGCGCAGATCGTGGCTAGCAGCAGCAAGAAATTTTGACTTGGAAATATTTGCCTGTTCAGCTTCATCTTTTTGCTGGCGTAATTGTTCAACGAGATCGATGTTTTCAAAACGTAGCGTTAATGACTGCAGCAGCGTGCGATTAATATTCAAACTAAAATATGACAAGGCCACAACGTAAACAATCAACATCACACTCAGCGTTAACTGGATGGGACCATCGGCGAAGGTGAACTGGATGCCCACTGGTATGAGCGAAACAGGTAGATAGGCAAAAAAAGCCGGCAGGTAGGTTGTTAGTGATGAAACCGCCCCCGCCCCCATACCAACCAGAACAAAAAGTATAAAAAGCTGGTATTCAAGTTGTGTCGGAAAAAATACGGCACAGCCTATACCCCACAATGAACCGCTTAAACCAGCGCCAATAACAAAGTACAGAGCATATCGCTGTGCAGATTCTGCTGCAAAGTTTCGCTTATATATCAGATAGGAAACGCTTCGCACAATAAATAAAAAAAATTGCAGCCCAAGCCAGACCAGTAAGGTTTCCTGCGGCGCGATCTCCCATAAGCCATACACAAGCGCGCTACCAATCATGACATTAACAAAAAGTATCGGTAATAACGTTTGATACAGATTTTTTATTTGCTCAACAAATACCTTGTGACCCTGATCATTATTTACAATAATCGCATTCATCTTGAACCCCTGTCTGTTTTTCTATCCTGATGATGAATATATACTATTTAAGGAAGCTCTGAGTAATTCTAAATGAAGTAGATTGCAAGATACGATTTCACGAATTTATCAGCGGTTCCTTACTCACATTTATTTCACTATACTGAATAACCACCCAGGCTTCACGCAATATAGAAATATGGAGAAAACTAATGCATGAAAACGAAAAAATAAATTACGTTGAATTTCCCACGACTGACATCGAAGCGACGAAAGCATTTTTCACTAACGCCTTCGGCTGGTCTTTTGTCGATTACGGACCTGAATACACAGCCTTCGAAAATGAAGGCCTTGACGGCGGTTTCTTCAAATCCGAACTAAGCGTTTCCCCTGATAACGGCAGTGCACTTATCGTCTTCTATAGCAAGGCATTAGAAGATACTCAATCGAAGATAGAAAAGGCTGGCGGCAAAATCATAAAACCAATATTTTCGTTTCCTGGCGGTCGCCGTTTTCATTTTTGCGATCCCTGCAATAATGAGTATGCTGTCTGGTCCGACATAGCGACATAACACTAAACCCTCACTAATTTGATACCGTATTACCTTTATCACACAGCATCCAGATTGACATAGTGTAGTCCAATGGATTATACTGTGTCCCGCAAAATCCACGTCGAACGACCTGAATTTCAGAACCAACCACCTAAATTTACTTCGTTATTATTCAAACGATGGGGAACAAAAATGGGCAAAGCAATAGTCCGTGACTTTACACCAGTTGACGTAAAAAACATTCGAGCGCAGGTTGGCATGTCTCAAAATGAGTTTGCATCAGCATTTGGCATCAGTGTTAACACACTGCGTCACTGGGAGCGTGGCGACCGCACACCCCAGGGCCCGGCACTGGTTTTACTTAACGTGGTCGCCAGAGAACACAAAGCAGTGCTTAAAGCACTGAGTCGTTAACAGGCACACAGGTACGCCTGCAAGTTTGCATGGCGCATTAGATCACTCACATTATTTACTGGTAACAAATGAAATTAGAATCGATATTCCCATTCCTCGCCTGGTTTAAACTGGTCACCAAAGAAACGATAAAAGCTGACTTTATAGCCGGATTAACAGGCGCAGTCATCGTACTTCCACAAGGCGTTGCATTTGCGACGATCGCAGGACTGCCGCCAGAATATGGTCTTTATACAGCGATGATCACACCGATTATCGCCGCACTATTTGGCTCTTCGTTTCATCTGGTCTCAGGCCCGACCACCGCTATTTCGATCGTGGTATTTTCCGCCGTGAGCCACCATGCCAGTCCGGGCACACCAGAGTTTCTTTCACTCGCATTAACATTGACGTTTCTTGCAGGCGTATACCAATTAGCTTTTGGTCTTGCTCGCCTCGGCTCATTGGTCAATTTTGTCTCGCATACGGTCGTCATCGGTTTCACCGCTGGCGCTGCCATCCTTATCGCCACCAGCCAGCTCAAACATATCACCGGCATTTTTGTCCCCAAGGGCGAATCCTTTTTACATACCTGGGTAGATATGTTTTCAGGCATAAGTGACTTTAACATCTACCTTATGGTCATCGCTATAGCGACGCTGGCAACAGCCTTATTATCTAAAAAGCTCATTCCAAAAGCCCCGAACCTGTTATTAGGCATGGTCGTAGGCAGTGTTATCGCACTCTTTTTCAAAGACTATACGGATGGCATAAAACTCGTTGGCGAAATACCTGCGCAGCTACCGCCATCATCGATGCCTGATTTTTCAGTCGCCACCATTAAAATGTTAGCGCCCGAAGCTTTTGCTGTCGCTTTGCTGGGTTTGATCGAAGCTGTTTCGATCAGTCGTGCCGTTGCAAACAAATCCAACCAGCGGATAGATTCAAATCAGGAATTTATCGGCCAGGGCATGTCCAACATCTTCGGTAGCTTCATGTCCAGTTACGCAGGCTCAGGCTCTTTCACCCGCTCTGGCATCAACTATGAAGCCGGTGCCAAAACACCACTGTCAGCCATTTTTGCGGCCGTCGCACTGATGGGCATCGTGCTACTCATCGCGCCGTTAACGGCTTATCTTCCTATCGCGGCGATGGGCGGGGTTATTCTGCTGGTCGCTTACAACCTGATCGATTTTCATCATATCGTTCAGGTCCTGCGGTTCAGTAAATCCGAATCATCGATTTTACTTACCACCTTCCTCGCCACACTGTTCCTCGAGCTGGAATTTGCTATCTATCTGGGTGTGTTGCTTTCACTCGTGCTGTTTTTGGCCAAAACCTCGACACCGAGGATCCCCACGCTTTCGTTAGATACATCACCTGATGGCGAGACAAGAAAACTAATTAACATCGATAAAAAACCGTTAAAGCAATGCCCTCAACTCAAGATCATCCGGGTAGACATGTCGATCTATTTTGGTTCGATCAATCACATCCAGAAACGCATCGCAAAAATATCAGACATCGAAAGGATTCATCACATATTGATCGTAGCCAGCGGCATCAATTTTATAGATCTTGCCGGTGCAGAAGCGTTAGTGTCAGAGAATAATCGGCTGAAAAAATTAAATGGTGGTCTGTATTTCGTCGGACTAAAAGCATCGGTCTATGAGTTTGCCGCTAAATCCTGTTTCATAAAACACATCGGCAGCGACCACTTCTTCGATACGAAAGGCCAGGCGATCTCATCTATTTACAAACGTTTGGACAAGGATATATGCGCACAGTGTAATGCGTTAATTTTTAGAGAATGTGAATAACCCCCGCACACATAAATCAGTAGCTCATTAGCTGATGCGGTCACGTTTTAGAGAAGTATAAAAGTACTTCAATTAAACTATAAGTTCACGATACCGATAGTGGCAGTAGCGGCCTTCTTTTTTATTTCGCTCCCTGCCACCTCCGTCGAAACAGCTAGCACCGCAGAGCACGTCAATCTGCCAGATAGCGACAACAGGATGCCACAGATGGACCGGGTAATGTTCTTGCTTACCTGGATGAAGCCAACCCGGTAGCCAAACTTTCCCTGCAGAAAAAACCAGCTCGAATATGCCCTGCTGAAAAGATTATTTTTTATTTCAGCAGGGCAAACCAAATCTCTCTGTTACAACGACTTCAGAAACTCAACGAGATCACTTTTCTCGTCATTTAACAAACCAGTAGCAAGCACGATGTCATAATGTTCAACAAGATCCAGTAGCGTAGCGTGTGCGCCGTTATGAAAATACGGAGGATGTTGCCATACACCTTTTAATGGTGTGGTTCTATATTGTCCGGTAGCGCCTCTTGTTGCATACAAAGGATCACTGCCTGTTTCAAATGCGTCATGTAGTGTCGAATTCGCATCTGTAAACGTTTCACCAGAATGGCAACTGGCGCAGGTCGCTTTACCTTCAAAAATTACTTTTCCTCGTGCCGCTGCTGCACTATCAAAACTACCCCGTGGCGGTAGAGGAGGATCAAGGCTATCCTGATATGCTAATAGGGCCGGTAGTTTTGGTGTAACCAAATCTTCTGCTACCTGGATATTAAGATTGAGATGCTCATTTTGGAAATTACCCTGGCCACCCATCTGCGTGACAGCAATGTAGCTGTTCCAAAATGATACTGGGCCTTCGCCCGTGTAAGTTTCTAGCGCCACATCTTTTAGGCCGTAGGCGGGTGCAATTAGAACGGGGTCATTGATACCATCCATATTCCAGTAAGGGTCATATTTACCTGGTCCCCAGGATTGCAGGACTGCACGCTGATCTGGTTTATCATCAAAGTAGGGAGAAAGTGAGATAATTAATCCAGGGTTAAGATCACGTGCCGGCCAGCCATCTAGTCGTTTACCAATGCCTGGTGCAACCGAGTTATCTACAGTTGAGTGACAAAGTGCACAGGTAACGCCGAACTTACTAACAGTACCATCTTCTTCAACCGTTGCTTTAATACCTACGACGGCATCCAGTTTAAGTAATGCCAACGTAGTTTTTGGTGATGTTAAATCAGCAGTGTCTAAAATGCCGGGAGGCAAAGCCTCAGAGTCTACCTTTAGACCAACTGATAATGCTGTTACAGGGTCAACGGTAGTAATGACTTTATTCCATTGCAATACATCCGTCCACAGCGCTTCATCACCGAAGGTATCAAACCGGAATGTTGCTTTTGGATCAAATGCCAGGTCTTCACTACTATTGCTGCCACTACAACCGGTCAATACTATAAAAAATATTGCCAGTAAAAACACAGAAAAGAAAGAAACTGAAGTGACAAAAATCGAGTTTGCTAATTTATTAGTATAAGCGTGCATCGTTATCTCCGATAAAATTTATGTTCTTTATATAAGGATGCAACACGCTTGTAATTGGTGACATTATTTATTTACTTTTTTTAGTCACTTTTTTTGTCTTCATGCATCTTTAATATAAGCAACTTAAAAGTTGTAACTAAAATAATTTGGAGATAGATTAATGAGTAACGAAGAGAAACAGCCAATTTTACTAAATCGACGTAGTTTCCTGGGTAATACAGGAAAAATCGCCTTATCTGGTACCGCAATTGCCTTGATGAGTGGTATGAGCTCAGCAAGAGCGATGAGCGCTGACAGTAGCAATAACCAGGAGCAGGATGTACGTATTTTAAATACAGCTATTGCTGCAGAACATGAAGCTGTTGCTGCTTATCAATTAGGTGCGGAGAGTGGCTTATTGAGTAAAGGCGTTTTAAACGTAGCGATTCAATTTCAAGGACACCATAAAGAACACATTGAAGTGCTTGCTAGTACAGTAGGTAAATTGGGCGGCAATGCCATCGATGCCAAATCAAAATATGATTTCCCAGTACATAAGTTGAAAAATGAAAAAGATGTTTTAACTTTTGCTGCGGGATTAGAGCGAGGAGCGGTTAGCGCATACGCAGGAGCAATTCCGTTATTTGATAATAGTGATCTGGCAAAAGCTGCAGCCAGTATTCTTGCTGATGAAGCGATGCATTGGGCTATCTTACGCCAGGCTCTAGGACTTGATCCTGTTCCAGGTGCTTTTTTCTCATAAATACTAATGAAGAGTTTTATCAAACTGGTACGTCTGATGCTTTACGCATTAGCCACTATGGCTAATGCCGATTCTGACATGGATGTCATAGCTGGTGAGCACATTTATACACAATGCACAGGGTGCCATGCGCCAGGCTATAACAGGACTGGGCCAAAGCATTGCGGGATTTTGGGAAGAACTGCTGGTGGAGTAAAAAACTTTGAATATACGAAAGCGATGGCAAATTCAGGTATTATCTGGACACGCGAGACTTTAGATGAATTTCTTATCTCGCCATTCAATATGATACCTGGAACAAGTATGGGGTTCATTGGTATTGCTTCTAAACAGAAGCGCCAGCAATTAATCGCCTATATAAGTCAGTTAGATGAAAAAAATGCGTTATGCCATTAAATAAGCTTATGAATCTAGAACGTGTAGCAGTTAAAAACAAGACATCGAAAGCAGCCTCCACGGAGGCAGATATCGATATCGTCAAACGTGTTATTGATGGTAATGTCGATGCATTTGAGATCATCATGCGCCGTTACAATCAACGTCTTTATCGGATCGCCAGAAGTATATTAAAAGAAGAACATGAGGCCATGGATGCTGTACAAGAGACTTATGTTAAAGTTTATTACCAACTTAATACCTTTAGAGGGCCGGATGGTTTTGCCAGTTGGTTATCCCGTATAGTCAGCAATGAAGCGTTAATGCGTCTTCGAAAATCATATCATATCAACTACACCCTGGATGATCCCATGCGCAATGATAGTGATGAACCAGTTTCTGATATACAACCTATAGATTTAATCGCCACCGAGCAGCTGCACGATTTGTTAGAAAAGGCCATCGATCGGCTACCCGTTGGCAACCGATGTGTTTATATGATGCGTGCCATTCAGCAGTTGAGTACGCGTGAAACAGCGCAATCTCTTGATGTGACCGAAGAAGTAGTAAAAACACGCTATTTACGTGCCAAACGTTTACTACAGAATATCTTTGAAGGACATATCGAGAAAACCGGATTAAGCCTGCATGAGTTTGCCGGTAATCGGTGCGACTCTATCGTATTAAATGTTATGAAGCGGCTTAAAAACCAGAGCTGAAATCTGGGGACAGCATCCTGTTAAAACATCTAGCGCTCTATTAAAGTTAATGAGATATCTATGAAGTTACAGGGTGACCGTGATGTTCGTTTACGACGACATCTTCATCGACTATTTCAATGCGCAATGTTACTTATGTGTTGGCTCGAGACATAAACACCCACTAGCCTAAATCAGAAATTCTCATGTCACATGTCAGTTCAAGTTCGAACGGCTACACCTCACCTGAAACAATGAAAATAGATCATCCACAGATAAATTTATTTTCTACGCACACGTTTCTTAAGGCTCAACTTTCCTTTTCTTTCGCTGTCACTGCGACCACCCTCACTGCTTGTCACCGGGTGGCGTTTGCCAGGTTTTCTTTTTTCAGGTGCTTCTGATCCCTGCGATTTTTTCTCGCTACCCTCAAGAGAGATCTTTAACTGCTGCCCCGACACCCAGACTTTTTTCAGCGTATAAAGCAGTTCTTTAGGCATACCTTCGGGTAGATCTATCGTACTGTAGTCATCATAGATGCTGATGCGGCCGATATATTTGCTCTCGATATCAGCTTCATTGGCGATAGCACCGACGATGTTACCGGGTTTGACCTGATGATCGTGCCCGACTTCGATACGGTAACGATCCATGCCTTCATCAAGCGAGGTGTCTCTTGGCTGGCGCTCTCGTCGTGGTGAACGTTCACGCTGTGGACGATCCTCCCGGTTGCGATCACGTCGGCCTTGCCCCTGATCCCGGTCATTGCGATCCCAGTCATCCTTAAATTTGCGTTGTGGTTTATTTTGCAACAGCAACGGTATCTCGCCCTGCAACAGGTGCGCCAGCGCGGAAGCGATCTCTATCGCCGGCACGTTGTGTTCCTGCTCGTATTGCTCGACCAGCTGAGCGAACATGGTCAGATCTTCATTCGCCAGCGTATCGGTGATGCGTTGTTTGAATTTGCTGATGCGTTTATCGTTGATGACTTCGGTGGAAGGCAGCTCCATGCGTTCGATCTTTTTACGTGTAGCCTTTTCGATGGCGGCCAGCATGCGTTTTTCACGCGGCGCGACGAACAGGATGGCATCGCCTTCACGGCCGGCACGGCCGGTGCGTCCGATACGGTGAATGTATGACTCGGTATCATGCGGTACATCGTAGTTCACCACATGGCTGACGCGTTCCACATCAAGACCACGGGCGGCAACGTCGGTGGCGACGATGATATCCAGCTTGCCACTCTTTAAATTTTTGATGGTGCGCTCGCGCTGATTCTGTGCGATGTCACCGTTCAATGCAGCAGCGGCATAACCACGCGCAGAGAGTTTGTCGGCCAGTTCGGCCGTGGAGTTTTTGGTGCGCACAAAAATGATCATGGCATCAAATTCTTCGGCTTCCAGAATACGCGTCAGCGCATCCAGTTTATGCAGCCCGCTGACCGGCCAGAAACGCTGACGGATGGTCTCAGCAGTCGCGGTCTTCACCTTGATAGTGACCTGCTCAGGATTATTTAAATATTTTGTTGCGATGCGACGAATCTGGTGCGGCATGGTCGCCGAGAACAGTGCGATCTGCCGGTCTTCCGGTGTCTGTTCCAGTATCCATTCCACATCATCGATAAAACCCATGCGCAACATCTCATCGGCCTCATCCAGCACCAGCGCGCTGAGACCACCGAGCTTCAATGTACCCTTGCGGATATGATCCATCACCCGACCGGGTGTGCCGACGACGACATGCACGCCGCGTTTCAGAGCGCGAATCTGGCCACTATAATCAGCACCGCCGTAAACCGGCAACACATGAAAGTTTTTCAGATATGTCGCATATTTCTGGAAAGCTTCCGCCACCTGAATCGCCAGCTCGCGTGTCGGTGCCAGTACCAGTAGCTGTGGATCTTTCTGTTTCAGATCCATGTTGGAGATCAACGGCAAAGCGAATGCAGCCGTTTTACCGGTGCCGGTCTGTGCCTGGCCGATGATATCGCGGCCATCGAGTAATAGTGGAATAGCCTGCGCCTGGATCGGCGAAGGTGATTCATAACCCACTTCGTCTAATATTTTAAGAAGTGATTTGTCTAAGGCTAAATCCTTAAACGAGATCGCAGCGTCAATGCCGCTATCTGTAGTGGTGTCTGTGCTCATGTTAATACCTGAAAAAATAAATGGAGGGCCCAATCGCCGCGGCCAACCTGCCATGATCATTGACAGATTTAACCGGATAGCCCTTCACTCTTTTTCAGACGACCCGCAGGTGCTGTTGGTTTGAGAATTCGAGCCGTACTCAGACGAGCCGCGTAGTTTAACTCTTTATTCGAATATTAGCAAAATTGAATATTTAAACAGCACCAACTTGAATAACTGCGATGTTTTACCTCAGCAAAAACAGCCGTGCTAAGATCGCTGCACGCCATCAAACGAACGCCAGTAACGTGACCGACCACTTCGAAAAACACCTGACTATCGATGTTCCCGATGTCACCGCCCTGGAACATCTCGCAGCAAATACGCCATTGAGCAAGCAACAGATAAAGCTGGCAATGAAAAATGGCTGTGTCTGGCTGGAATCAGCACACGGCATAACGCGCATCCGCCGCGTCAAAAAAGTGCTATTGCCCGGCGATGCTCTGCACCTCTACTACGACGCAGATATTCAGAATACCACGCCCACCGCGGCCGAGCTGATCGCCGATGAAAACGAATACAGCCTCTGGAACAAACCCTGCGGCATGTATTCCCAGGGCACAAAATGGGGCGACCATTGCAGCCTCTATCGCTGGGCGGAACAACAGTTAAAACCACAGCGCCCTGCTTTCCCCGTACACCGGCTTGACCGCGCCACCAACGGGCTGATGATCCTGGCACACTCAAAAAGGATGGCGGCGCATTTCTCCGAGCTATTCAAAACGCGTAACATACAAAAACAATACAAAGCCACGGTAGAAGGCAGGCTGGATAATTTAACACTGCCGTATTCGATAACACAGGACATTGACGGCAAACCGGCTCTTTCGAAGATTATTTTTATTGATGCACACGAAGATACCACAGACATCGTTATCGAGATCGAAACCGGCCGCAAACATCAGATACGAAAACATCTGTCTCAGCTGGGATACCCTGTCGTCGGTGACCGTTTGTACGGCACGAAAAAAACAGATGAAGATTTACAACTACAGTCGTACTACCTAAAGTTCACCTGCCCGGTAACGGGTACCAGCAAAGAATATTCATTAGAGCAATAACATTATGACAACCGAACAGCGCACAGAATCGACCGCTATCGCCAGGGTCATCTACATCCTTTTGATCATCAGCACCATCATCGGCATCACCGCCATAATCGCACTGATCATGGCTTACGTGAACAACGATGATGCAGACGGCTGGTTGCAGACACATTACCGTTTTCAGATACGCACGTTCTGGATCGGTATCTTATATATATTTATCGGCGCGCTGCTGTCTCAGGTCATCATCGGTTATCTGATTCTTCTGTTTGCTTTTTTCTGGCTGATCATCCGTTGTGCGAAAGGTTTGAAACAGCTGGAAAATCAACAGCCGGTAAAAAATTTCGAAAGCTGGCTGTTTACTTGATCGGGCCAAACATGGTGCTTAACGATACTCAACTGACGCACGCAGACCATCGATCATCAGGCCTCAGGTTTCCTTTAAACATCATCGCTAACGACATAAGCAGTCCGCAAAACGTCGGCAGCCTGTTTCGCCTGTGTGATGCGCTGGCTATCAAAAAACTGTTTCTGTGCGGCGACACACCGGCACCACCGAACACAAAAATAAACCAAACATCACGCTCTACCGAAAAACATGTTGTTTATGAGCAACATGATGATGCGACCGAACTGGTCAACACGCTGACAAAATCAGATGTGAATATTATTTCGCTGGAGATAACGTCTTCGAGTCTGGCGATAGCTTCACCGGCATTTGCTAAAGCCATCGATAACACAAAGCCGGTCTACCTTATTCTGGGTTCGGAAAACACCGGCGTTAACGAAACACTGTTATCGCTATCAGACATAAGCGTTCACATACCGATGCATGGCAACAACTCATCGATGAACGTCATCGCCGCCGCCAGCATCGCCTGTTATGAGATAACAAAAAACATGTTGGCGAAGAAAACTTCAGACCTTATCTGAAATTAAAACGGAAACCGAGTGAAAACATCGACAGTTCCGGGTTGTCCGTATTAAAGGACTCCCACTCAGCGGTCGCCAGAAGTTCTTTGGTAAATGCATAGGATGCAGCCACGCCGTAAGCAGCATCGGTACCACTATTTGTTCTAGTGTTTCCATTAGCACTCAGATCGGCATTCCAGCTTAGCGCGCCAAGTTTGGCCATCAGGTTCACTTTTTTGCTGACTGGATACATGGCGACGCCATAAACGCCCAGACCTTTCATGCTCGCAGCCGCACCGACAACGACCCGGCCGCCGGGACTTAGTTCAAACGCACCGATACTGGCTTCAGAAAAATTGTATGCCGCCACTTCGGCCGCAAAATATTTATTAAAAGTATAACCGCTGTAAAGTTTTGTGCCTGTACCATTGTCCTCAAAATTTCCATCAGCACCCAGGTCAACCTTGTACGCAGCAGAGCCGACACCGGCACCAACATATATATCAGCGACAGCAGTGGCTGATAAAACACTTATCAACACTGTAAAAATTGCAATAAAACGAATCTTCATAACATCTCCAGGATATGAATGTAAACCGAGTTTACTATAAACCCGTAGCTCGGGCACTGCCCGACGAACTCACAATTCAACAAAGCACAATGACGAGCAACGCCCGCCCTCCCCGATTAAAATATTATTTTTTTACGGCCTTAACGATAACAAACTTTTTATTACTGGCGACCACTTCGGCGTTACCGTACAGTTTTTTTAGTTTGGCATGGTAAGCCAGGTGGCGGTTGCCTATCACCCATAACTCACCCTGTTTTTCCAGGGTAGATTTCGCCTCTGAAAACATCTGCCATGCTACGTCATCGTTGACCGCATTATTCTGGTGAAATGGTGGGTTGCACAATATCAGTGACGCGGTATTTTCCTCAACACCCTGAAGGCAATCAGTCTGTAAAAACTCTGCCTCGCGGGTATCATCAAAAACCGATAAAAAATTACTGATCGCAGATTCCACCGCCATATAGGATTCGTCGGTAAAAATTATTTTAGCCGCAGGGTTTTTTATCGCTGCCATCAAGCCTAAAACGCCATTACCGCAACCCAGGTCGACGATGGTTTTATATTTTTTTTCGACCGGAATATTCTCTATAAAAAAACGCGCACCCAGATCAAGCCTCTCCTGCGAGAACACCGCCGCATGGTTTTTTACTTCGATCTCGACATCGTCGAGTTTATAGGGCAAGGCATATGATTTTGGATAAGGGTTATCTGCGACGGTTAAGTGCGCATCAAACTGGCTGAAGATCAGCCGCGATTTTTTCTGTGCCCGTGATGATTTCGTCGGCCCGATAATTTTTTCAAACAGTTCCAGTGTCGAATTGTGCACATGTTTGGTCATCGCTGCTGCGATGATGGTCGTTTTCTCATCAAGTAACGGACGGATGCGATGCAGCTGATCCTCCAGCATCGCCAGGCTTTTCGGTAACTTGATCAAAACGACATGATTAACAATGCCCGACCTGACATTCAATATACTCTCAGGCGTGAGCAGGCTATCGATCACCGTTATCGCGTTTTCATCGATGGCATTTTTCTGTGCGTTTGAGCGAATCGCCTGTATCGACAGATACGAATCCGACACCACCACCGGCTGAAAACTGTTTAAAGGCAGCGACAGCGCGCCAAAACCATCATTGATGATCAGCAGCGATGCATCTTCCTGCAACAGTTTGTTGTCATCGAGATAGCGCAACATGTATTCATCTGCCGCATCCCACGCCCGCAAGGTTTCCTTTTTACGAACCGGGTAACGCCGCAACTGAAATTCACCGAACGCTGTCTGAAATAATGTTTCCATCGTTTAATTCCCCCACAACCAGGCCGCGCCTCTCACACCCGAGGAGTCACCGTGCAACGGCGCCACCAACTTTGTAATCACCACATCAGAAAACACATAACCTCCCCAGCGTTCTGGTACATTTTTATACAAGCGTTTTATATTTCCCATGCCACCACCGAGCACGATGACATCGGGGTCGACGATATTTATCACATGCGCCAGACTTCTGGCCATGCGGTCTTCATAACGTCGCAGCGTTTCATCGGCTTCTTCATCGCCAAAACGCGCTCTATTGTCGAGTGTTTCGGCATCAATAAATTCATTATTATGCAGCTCATGGTCGCGCACAATACCGGGGCCGGACAACCAGGTTTCGATACAGCCCGATTTGCCGCAATAACATTGCGCGCCAGGCAGCTCGATATCCTTTGGCCAGGGCAGAGGATTATGCCCCCACTCACCAGCGATCGCATTGGCACCGAGCAACACTTTTTTATCGATGACGATACCCGCGCCGGTACCGGTACCGATGATGACGCCAAAAACCACCGCTGCATCTTTGCCCGCGCCATCGACCGCTTCTGACAAAGCAAAACAGTTGGCATCATTGGCGATGCGGATGTCTCTTTGCAACAAATCCTGCAAATCGTCCAGCACATGTTTGCCATTCATACACACCGAATTGGAGTTTCGCATAAGACCAGTGGTTGGCGATAAAGCGCCAGGGGTGCAGACGCCGACACTGCCTGTCTCAGCAACAGATGATTCAATATCGTTTATCAAATCAGCGATGCGCTGCAGGGTACCACGATAATCATCTTGCGGTGTGGATATGCGATGACGAAACAATTCCTCGCCGCTCTCGGACAAAGCGATGCCTTCGATTTTTGTACCGCCTAAATCAATGCCAATACGCATTATCGCTTCGCTCAAAATGAAAAGTGAAAAGTGAAAAATGTTTTTTCTTTTCATTACAAGCTGCACATGAACAGTAGTGAACTGTATTTAATTTTTCACTTTTCATTTTTCATTTTCCTTGACTGCCAGTAAACTTCGCTTTCACCTTCATGCCGACTTATCGCCCTTGCTAACACAAACAGATAATCTGACAGCCGGTTTATATACGCCATGGTTATCGCATTAACTGTCATAGCGTCTTTATTCAACGCCACCAGACTTCGCTCGACGCGGCGACATACCGAGCGTGCCACGTGGCAATGCGACGCTGCCAGGCCACCACCCGGCAGGATAAATTCTTTCAACGCGGGCAGGTTTTCATTTAAGTTATCCAGCGCGGCTTCCAGATCGTCGACACTGCTGTGTTGCAGCATGGCCTGCCCCATGGAAAGTTCAGCGCCGACATTAAACAGTTCGTTCTGAATCTGCATGACCTCATCGACCAGACTAACCGGCGCATGACAGGCGACCACTGCCAGCAAACTATTCAGCTCATCTACCTCACCGATGGCACAGATTACCGGTGCATCTTTCGCCAGACGCGAGCCATCCGCCATGCCGGTTTTTCCATCATCACCGGTGCGTGTATATATCTTTGATAAACGATTACCCATAACGCCTACTTTATGTGATTCTGTTATGGTGCACAATTGTTCGTGCCGGATTATTTCCTGCCATAAAAAAA
>SWCD01003852.1_pt1 | contig 47515 bp, 25 predicted proteins | sample 4693011 | NCBI WGS metagenome assembly SWCD01 (sample SAMN10267278, study PRJNA491770) | bioreactor metagenome | isolation source: DHS bioreactor inoculated with marine | place: Japan: Omine Ridge, Nankai Trough
GGGGGGAAGCTCACCAGGAACCTGACCCATGGCCCATGCCGGAACACTTAAACCACTTGCTCCGGTAGCGAACATGCCATATGACAGGGCCTTGATCAGAAAATTTCGACGCTTCTCGTCAAACTCGTCCATTTCTATTCCTCAAAGAATTTGATGTTGCCAGTTGCTTATGTTTATCTCACAATACTGTAAATCATCAACAGGGATACTGGAATGAAAAAGTATTTCAGCATATTGCGATGTTTATCATTATCAACGTTTTTATTTTCGTACGCAACAATGGCGGCATCACCTCTGAAGACTGATGTTTCGGCAGGATATAGCTATGATAATAATGTGACGCGTGCAGAGTTCGACAACGACATCGAGAAAGATAGTATTCTCAACCTTGATGCCTCGTCCCGTTACAACATCCCTGTCAATGAAAAGAGCTACTTCTCTCTCAAAGGCACACTCGAACTCTACCACTACCTTGACTACAGCAAGCTAAGCAATACTCGTCTTGGCATCCATGGTAGCTATCATATTCGACCATACAGCGGTTACACCGCCACCAGCTTCTTTGCACTGGCATCGTATGAACGGCGACTGTATAAAAGTGATCTGCGTGATGGCTCCGCCATACATCTTCAGCTTGGCCTGAGTAAGCGCCTCACCGACAGGGTGAAATTATTTGCCGGTTATATCAAAGAGAAAATCGACGCCGAAAGTATCGTGTTCGATGCGGATAATAATCGTCTATATCTCGATTTTGACTTTCGTTTGAATTCGAAAAACACCCTGTATGCGAGTCTCGGTTATCTTGATGGCGATCTGGTTACCACCGCCCGTAGCGGAATCGGAATAGTCTATGACTACTGGGTCATCGATGATGCATTCACCGATCTGTCACCAACCCGGTGGGCATATAAACAGACAGGAAATGCGACCACGATAAGGCTGGGTGATAGCTATGCGTTCGACACAAAGCGGGCGTTAGATGGCTCAGTGCTGTTCTACGATTCCGAGTCTGATAGCGGTGGCAGTTACTCGGGCATGATAGTTAATCTCAATTATCTCTACCGGTTTTAACCTGGCTTTGTTCTGGCATGCTTTGCCATGGTCTACTTCCCATGGCCTCGGCGATCTGCCGTAACCTTTCCCTGGTCTCATCTGTTGCACCCGGCCCGGGTATCATCGCAAGATCGCGCGTCGTTAACGGCTGACCATCTTTCGAGCGGACTCTTACCTCAGGTATCACTTCTCCACTTTCACGTTCGATAAATTCTACCGGCGCGCCCTGTTCCTGGCGCAACCAGCGATCACCCCACTGCGTCAGCGCGATGATGACTGTCAGCAGGTCACGCCCCATCGTTGTAAGTCGGTATTCATGACGTTTGGCTCCTACTTTCACTGGAACACGCTCAAGGATTCCGTTATCGCACAAGGTGCCCAGGCGTGCGGTAAGGATATTCCTGGCGATACCGAGATGTTGCTGAAAATCTTCGAATCGGCGCGTTCCAAAGAAGGATTCACGCAGTATCAGAATCGTCCACCATTCACCGATCAGGTTCAATGAATCGGCAAGCGAACAGTTTATATCGTCAATCTTATTACGGGCCATAAGCAGACTATAAAATTAATAGTTGCATTTTGCAACTTAGTGTGATTAAGTTTTATAAAACAACTGTTGCATTTCGAAACTTATTTTTAGATGACGTTAAAAAAGACAGACACGGTGAAAGACATGAACAGCAATTTAACTGATATAACTATTGAAAACAACAACTTGAAACTTACCAATAAAACCGGACAAAGACGCCCGGAGCCATTCATCTTAAAAGTATTTCAGAGAACCTTCAAAATAGTCGGCTATATATCACCATGGCTAGCTGGAAAACTGGCCTATGAATTATGGTTGACGCCCACCCGTTACAAAACGCCCGCATCAGAACGCAAAGCTTTGGCCTCTGCTTTTATCGAGACTCATAACATCAATGGTAAAGAGATAACCAGCTATACCTGGCATCCTTCCGTAGCAGTAGGTAGACCGACTGTCCTGCTGGTACACGGCTGGAGCGGTCGTGGTACACAGATGGGGCCACTTGCCGAACCACTGACCAAAGCTGGATATCGTGTAATCAGCTTTGATGCACCGGCACATGGTAAGAGTTCCGGCAAACAGACCAACCTGTTTGAGATTTCAGATACCATCCTGGCGCTGCAGGATATCTATGGCGAGTTCGATTCGGTGATAAGTCATTCTTTCGGTGGTCCGTGTACTGCCCTCGCACTGCAGCATGGCCTGAAGACAGGCCGTATCATCAGTATCTGCCCTCCCGCATCAACTATCGGACTTGTCGATAAGTTTTGTAATGTTATTAAGCTGAACGCGAAGACCCGGAACAATATTATCGACCGTATATCAAATGCTTTCGGCGATCACATCTGGGAAGAGTTATCGATGACAAGCACCATGAAAGGTGTCGATACCCCCGGGCTCGTCATCCATGATGCCCATGATGAGGACGTGCCATGGCAGGAAGGCCAGGCTGTTGCCCACGCCTGGAACAATGCACCGTTCATCATCACCTCAGGTCTGGGCCATAGACGGATATTACGCGACAGCTCTGTCATTGAAGCCGCATTAAAGTTTTTGAAGGACAAATAACGTATTTTACAGGGCGCGGCTACTGAAGGCAGGCTCAAAAAATGGTTTACAGGGCAGCTATCCTTTCCAGCATAGTCAGCGACAGTCCATTATCCTTCGCCAGCATCAAGGCACGCTGTAACCTTATCGGCGCACTGCGGCCCATGCACATATGCTCACGGTCACCATCGAAGGCATTCAACATACCATCGATAAGACCCTGATGATCCAGCGCCTGGCCTGTAAGTGCCTCTTGCAAACGGATAACATCGAGCGCTACTGACTCAGCCAGAAGTCTATGTTCATCCCATAGCTGACCGACATTGCCGCCGACTTCAAGACCGGCAATATTGGTCGTCAAGATATATACATTCTTTAATACGAGCTCATGCAGAAGCTCTGTTTCATCGGCCAGCACCCTGGCTGCGATACCGATCGAAGCCAGCGCATCAGCCACCTGCTGTGCATGCTTGCCATATACCGGTGACGGGATGATGACTTTTGAATCCTGGCCCTTTTTCTTTTCGAACCAGACAGAAATAACTGTCGGTTCAAGATCATGCCGCTGCCAGTCCCTGGGTAATAATTCATTCTGCAGCAGCACCAGTCGATCTTTCCAGGGTTCGGGGACTTTCAATAATTGCTCATGCAGGTCAGCCTCACCCACCGCGATCAACACCAGCTCCGGTGCGGGTAGATGCTCTGCGACTGACTGCATATCCATGCTACGGGTAACGGGATGAACGGTATAGCCCGAGCGTAAAAAACCACGGGCAAAAACACTGCCCATCTCACCGAGACCGACGACAACAACTGATTTATTCATAGTATTAATTCCATCATAGACTAAGCTGCATACTTCATAAAGGATTCGGGTTTTGGGAAAAGCTGGCTAAGCAGTTTGCACGATCAGTCGTAGAAGCATAGTTGAAGCTATGGTTTAAGGCTGATCGTGCAAAATGCGACGACAGATTTTTACTAAACGTGAATAGGACAAATTTTAACTCAGCTCAAAACCCTTTAGTATTCTAATAAATAATTATTTAAAGGTAATAAACGTTAACCGTCCGCCTTTATGAAATATGCAGGTAAGGTTACAATGTGCGCATTATAACAATAACGACGGAAAACCAAGTGGATCGTCTCACGCAACTAACACGATGGCTTGACAGCCTGTCTGAAAACACCTATATCGATCTAAAGCCCGCCTCGGCCGATGCCAGCTTTCGGCAATATTTCCGCGTTACCAATAACAAAGATAACAAGACGTATATCGTCATGGATGCGCCACCCGAAAAAGAGGACTGCCACCCTTTTTTACTGGTCACAGATCTCATCCGCGGTGTTGGTGTTAACGCACCGGATGTCATCTCGATGGATATCCATCAGGGGTTTTTGTTACTCGATGATCTCGGCAGTAAACCTTACCTTGACTACCTCGATGAGAACAACGCCGATAAATTATATATCGATGCCATCGATGCACTGGTCAAGATGCAGACCATCGATGGAATGTTGCCGGCTTATGACGAACAGCGCCTGCAGACCGAGATGGATCTATTTGAAACATGGTACCTGAAGCGTCACCTGGGTATCGAGTTAGATCAGTCCCTGCAAGCGAAACTGGATAGTGTCTGCAAAGTGCTGATCGAGAACGCCCTGGAACAGCCGCAGGTTTTTGTTCACAGGGACTATCATTCTCGCAACCTGATGATAACCGATGAGAATAATCCTGGCGTCATCGACTATCAGGATGCTGTAATCGGGCCGATAAGCTATGACCTGGTGTCATTATTCAAGGACTGTTATATCGAATGGCCGCGTGAACGGATAGAACTCTGGCTCGAACAATATCTCGCGCGCATAACACCGGCCCAACTTATCGAAAAGGACACCCTGATCCGCTGGTTTGATCTCATGGGCGTGCAGCGGCACCTGAAAGTGCTCGGCATATTTGCACGCCTTAATTACCGGGATGGAAAAACACAATACCTGCGCGACCTGCCCTTAACGCTAAAATATGTACTCGATGCCTGCCAGTCATATGATGAACTTCAACCATTAAAAATCCTGTTTGAAGAGATGAAATGAAAGCAATGATACTCGCTGCCGGTCGCGGTGAAAGACTGCGGCCTCTGACCGATGAAACACCCAAACCACTGATCAAAGTCGCCGGCAGGTCGCTGATCGAGTACCATTTAGAAAACCTTGCCAAGGCAGGCATCAAACAGATCATCATCAACACGGCATGGCTGGCAGAGAAAATTCACCAGCAACTTGGTGACGGCTCAGCTTACGGTGTCAGCATACAGTATTCTGACGAGGGTGTAGCGATGGAGACCGCAGGCGGCATCATCAATGCACTCCCCCTGCTGGGTAATGAGCCCTTTCTGGTAATCAATGGTGATATCTGCTGCGATTTTGATTTCTCATCGATAGAGAAATTGAACGGAGATGCTCAGGCACACCTGATCCTGGTGAGAAATCCTGAGCACAATCCAGAAGGAGATTTTTCATTACAGCAGGGGCTGGTAAAAAACTCTGGAGACAGCATGTACACCTTCAGTGGTATCGGGGCCTACAGCCCTGATTTCTTTGCAGGGCAACAGTCCGGTATCTCACCGCTGGCACCACTGATCAGAAGCAAGTGTGAAATAGGCCTCGTCAGCGGTCAGTTACATAAAGGCAGATGGACCGATGTCGGCACCTTAGAAAGGCTACAGCAGCTAAACACAGAAATAGCCGAATAGACTGTTCATGTCATAAAGCAATGACAGCGTACGATCAAGAAATACAAACAGCATGCAGCGCATTTATCACTCAGAAGCATGGGCCATTAACTGCATATAGGCGCTGGCCCGCTGCTCTTCACTGGACGCCTTGGCGCTGTCGGTAAAAACACATCCCTGTTGCTGGCAATACGTACCTTCGCTGAGCAGATTTAACACCAGGGCCGGTATGTCATAGTGATGGATTACCGGAAAAGCTGTAGGCTGTCCCCTGTCAATGACAGCAAGACGGTTGTAGTAAGAAGCCTTCTCGATACCGCCGAGATAGTCATCTGCTTCATAGGTGTTAGGCCCGTTTCGTAACGGCGGCACATGATCAGAGACCAGAATGATAAGACTTTCAGGGTCGAGACGGATCAGGCTCGTCACGTACCGGGCTATCGCCTCGGTACGATAATAGAACTGGTTGATGGCACGGGTCAGATGGTCATCAGGATAGTCAGAACGCAGCTCTATCAGTTCAGGGCGCTTGTCCGGATCGAGCAGGTGCGGCGTGTGACCATAGATGGTAAGCAGGTAATTAAACATCGGTTTCTCTGGGTTCTCACGAAGATACTTCTCCACGTAACCGAGGTTCTGTGCAAACAGCTCTCCATCAAATATATATTCTTCCACTCCCGGATCACCAAACTCCAGGTAACTGTCTTCTGCATGAGAAAACTCTTTGGGAAAATAACTGGCAGTGAAGCCTGCTCCCCGATAAGCGGCTGCCGCATTAAAGAAATCGGGTTTATAGGTATTGCTGGCACTGCTGTAATAACCCAGTTTTGCCAATTGGCCTGGCAGGCAGAAAGCCGCTGAACCGTTAAAGACATTGAACTCGACACTGGAAAGTCTTTCGAGTGCAGGCACGCCGCAAAGAACCTCGAACTCGGCCTGTGCAGTAGCACCGCCAAATACCGGTGAAACAGAAAGCCCCAGCTGATCGCCGAACAGTTTATCGAATGCAGGATGCGTCGGTGGCATAGAGAAACCGAGTTTGTCGAACAGGCGCGGATCGAGAAAACTCTCCAGCACGATGAGATGAACATTACGTTTATCCATTGTTGGCTGTAAAGCCTGTAGTCGTGAATTGAGCGCCTGCTCATAGTTTGCACGGTCGCGATATGGCGCGAGCTCATCTAGGGCTTTCCGTCTCAGCGCCATGCGGTAGAGCATCATGGTCAGGCGACCGTTATTCTCGACGCTCTTGGCATCCGAATATTTCACCGGCACACTGCCCGCATCGGTAATCATCTGCATCACCCCGCCAGGGGCACTATAGAGCATCAACAGGATGACAAGTAAGGGCACTGCCGCGAGAAATGCATGACGATGCGGCCGCCACATGATATGCCATGACAGAACGACTATGGGCAGCAGCAATAGAGTCGCCAGAGGTATGCTGTAACTCAACGGCAGTATCTCAAATAACTCCGGCAGTTCATTGAGATTTACCAGCCTGAACACTTTGCCAAAGGCTAGATAGAAGATATCGCTGGTCAGATAGAACAGCAGCAATGGGACCGCAGCAAGATAGCTACGCCAGCGGGAGGGACGCAACACGAAGTATCCAAGAGCATACATATAGAGTGCCAGCAGGCCCTCTAACCAGAGCTGCTGTGTATAACTGGCGACGAAACCACCAAGATATTCAGCCAGCCATAAATAGCAGGCCAGGAGTAGAAACAGCAGAACACTGCGCACTAAAGCAAGTCGCCAGCGGGGCTGTGAACGAAGTTGTGTAACTGGACGTTGAAACATTGTTTTTATAAGGCCCTCCTAAACAGCGCAATATTACAGCAATATTAAGAAATTATTATATTTCCATTAAAAATTATGGTAATCAGGTAGAATACGGCCGTCGTTGCCTGCCGCAACAATGCGAGGAATCCAATTGCTACTCCAACACCACAGCGACATCACTGTCATCTGCCTTATTTTTTTTAGGCATTACTAACCGTGTTTCGATTGACCAACTGGGTCATAGGTATCGCCGTGGCCATTATCAGCGTAAGCATGTGGGCCTATATCAATCGTCCGCAAACACTGCCGGATTGGCCTCAGCGTGTTACCGGATTTGCCTTCTCGCCATATCACGCCGGACAGGACCCTCGGAAAAAGATCTATCCCAGCCTGGAGCAGATCGATAGCGACCTGAGCCTGCTCGAAGGCAAAGTAACTGCCATTCGCACCTACAGCGTGGAAGGCCCACTGGCAGAAATCCCGCGCCTGGCACGTGAACATAACATCAATGTCTGCCTCGGCGCCTACCTGAGCTATGAGGAAGGACGCAATGCCGAGGAATTTCCTCGTTTTCTCGAAGTTGCCCGTAACAATCGCAATATAGTACGTGCCATCGTAGGTAACGAGACACAGCTCCAGGGCATCCTCGATTATGACGACCTGATCAGTTACCTGGACCAGGCACGGCTGGCACTGGGAATACCCGTCAGCACCGCAGAACCTGCCGGCATCTGGCATAAAAATCCCGGGCTGGTCGAACATGTCGACTTTATCGCCATGCAGATACTCCCTTACTGGCAGAGCATGGAAGTAAACGATGCCGTAGAATACGTGTTCAGCGAGTTGCGGGGCCTGCAGGAAGCCTATCCGAACAAGCCGGTCATCATCTCCGAGGTTGGCTGGCCGAGTCACGGCCGGGATCGCGGTACCGCAGTTGCATCAGTCTCTAACGAGGCGACTTTTCTGCGCAAATTTCTGGCACGCGTTGCCGACTACGGTTACATCTATTACCTGATGGAAGCCTTTGACCAGCCATGGAAGTCCAATATAGAAGGCGCAGTTGGTGCTTACTGGGGAGTCTACGATGTCGAGCGAAACCCCAAATTTGAATTTACCCAGCCCATAGTACCCGTCCCACAGTGGCAGATGCTGGCCGCTATCTCGATGGTGCTTGCCATCATCACCTTCGGCCTGCTGCTGATCGACAGCAAGACATTACGTGGCCATGGCCGCAGCTTCCTTGCCATCGTCAGTTACCTGGCAGCTACCGCTATCGTCTGGATCATCTATGAATACAGCTCCCTCTACCAGTCTGTAGGAACCATCATCATCGGCTTACTGATGAGCATAGGGATGATAGGAATCCTCCTGGTATTACTCGCCGAGGCTCATGAGTGGGCCGAAGCATTATGGATAAAAGATCGGCGGCGTTATATGCAAATCAAACCGATGACCGGTGATGACCTGCCCATGGTCTCCATCCATGTGCCCGCCTATAACGAGCCGGCAAACATGCTCAAAAGAACACTAAGCGCCCTGGCAAAACTCGACTACCCCAACTTCGAAGTACTGGTGATCGACAACAACACCAAGGATCCGGCGGTATGGCAACCGGTGGCAGAACACTGCAAAAAACTAGGGGAGCGCTTCCGCTTCTTCCACCAGGACCCACTGCCAGGCTTCAAGGCCGGGGCATTAAACTTCGGACTCGAACAGACCTCGCCGGATGCCGAGATCGTTGCCGTTATCGACAGTGACTATATCGTAGACCCGCGCTGGCTTCGTGATCTGATGCCTCAATTTGACGAAGCCAAAGTAGCGATAGTGCAGGCACCACAAGATTATTCCGACGGTTGCCAGAACGCGTTCAAGGCGATGTGTTATAGCGAATACGCCGGTTTTTTCTATATCGGCATGATCACCCGCAACGAGCGCAATGCCATCATCCAGCACGGCACTATGACCATGGTACGTAAACAGGTACTGGAACAGGTAGGAGGATGGGCCGAGTGGTGCATCACCGAGGACGCCGAACTGGGCCTGCGTATCTTCCAGCTGGGATACGAAGCGCACTACATCCCGCACAGTTATGGCCGCGGCCTCATGCCGGACACTTTCCTCGATTACAAGAAACAACGTTTCCGCTGGGCCTATGGTGCAATACAGATCCTCAAACATCACATATGCAGCCTGTTAAGTGTTTGCGATAGCCGGCTCAGTTCTGGTCAACGCTATCACTTTATCGCCGGCTGGTTACCGTGGCTGGCCGATGGTTTCAACCTGCTGTTTAACCTGGCCGCACTCGGCTGGTCACTTGCCATGGTGTGGTCACCGAAAACCATAGACCCTCCGATGCTGCTGTTCTCCATGTTGCCGGTGGCGCTGTTTATGTTCAAAACGACCAAACTGATCTATATCTACAAGAGCAGGATCGGTGCCTCCACATTACAGACACTGTTCGGCGGACTGGCCGGGCTCTCCCTGGCCCACACTATCTCTCGCGCTATACTACTTGGGCTGTTTACCAAAAACATGCCCTTTATACGTACCCCCAAGCATGCTGGGCAGAGTGGCCTAATCTCGGTTATCGCGTCAGCACGTGAGGAGCTGTTGCTGCTCATCGCACTGTGGTCAGCCGTGTATGCCATCGTTGTGATACATGGAGCAGACTCAGCCGATACGCTGGTGTGGCTTGCGGTACTTTTAATCCAGTCCATCAGCTACCTTGCTGCACTGATAGTCGCAATATTCGCTGCCAGACCCGAGTGGTCAGCCCGGCTGATCGGAATACGTGAGATTGAGCGCCCTGAGAGATTACTGGGTGATACTAGAAGCACTTAGGCAACAGGCGCAGGTCGACAGGAAGGGGGCTTGACTAGAGCTTTCCGACGAAGTTAAAGAATACCCCATGGCTGTTATAGCTCAGGTCAGTAAGGTCATCCGAGAAGTCAGTGAAGTTATAGCCGACTCCGACTTTCAGGTTTTCGCCGATATGACGATACAGGCCTAACAGTGAACCAGCTCGCTTATCCTGGGCATCCGGCGTATCCAGCAAACGACCTTCGATCATGGCATCCCAGCGATGGGTGAAGTGCCAGTCGGCACGTAATATGTAGAGGCTGGCCCTGCTGTCGAAGAACTCCGGATTAAGCCTGTCCTGTGCCAGCTGTCCCAGACGGTAGGCATACTTACCACCGATGCTCCAGCGTTTTGTCAGGTCATAGATCGCGTCGAACGACAGGATGTGACTCTTCTGGATAAAGTCGACAGGCGCACTGGTGCCGACGACCTGGCCGGTGATCGGATCGGTCGTCGACAGGTCGCCGAACGGGACATTATAGAAATAGGTATATTTCATCAGCGTGTTCAAACGGTCATTGTCGATCGGACGATAGCCGTATCCCATGACGACTTCGGTAAAGTTGCCGCTGTACAGGTCACCCAGTGTGCTCGTGCTCTTGGAAAAGTTTGCCTTGCCCAGGAAACGCCAGTCGGAATCGACCTGGTATGTCAGGTTATTCTTCATCAGCCATGTGGTGCGATCTGAAGTTGTTGTCAGCGGACTCTCGGTACTATCGAGACGATATTCCAGTGCTGTAGAGTAAACCACTGCACCGAAGTTATAACCTGCGTTTAAGCCCAGCGCTTTCCTGTCGGTCTCCGCACCGGTGGTCTTGTCTTCCAGTACGCCCATCTCCAGGTTACCGCCGAAGTTCCAGCGCTCATCCGGTGTGTAATCAACACCGAATGCATGGGTCAGGCCGGTAGGCACATCGCCGTGTGTGTAACGTTCTTCCGCGTAGACACTGGTGGTATCGGTGTAACGTGAACGGATACCGTTGTTCCAGTTGCCGCGCCTGGCGCTGACGCCATTGTCGGAACGGGCATTCTCAAAGGTATAGGCACTGTAGACATTGGTACGATCTGATACCAGGTAATCGATACCACCCTTGGCGCCTGTACCCTGGTTACCGAAGGATAGCTCACCATCCAGGGTCAGACGGTTCGTAGCACGGATAGTACCACCGGCACCGATGCGATTATTATCTTCCCGGGTGCCATTTTTTGCAGCCGTTCCCTGCAGGAAACCATAACTGGTCCAGTTTGCTTTGGAATCGTAATGCGCTTCTGCCGCCAGGTCTAAACGGTCACCTTCGGTCTGCGTCAATGGCACGATGAGCGAGTTATCGTCACGGGTATCCAGGCGACCACCGCCGCTGAGTCGCCAGCGATCCGTGAGCTGGTAGGAAGATGACACATCGACAGCTTCCGTCTTCAGACCCTGGTCCTGGTCACGAGAATCGACCTTCACATCGAGATCGGTGCGCTTGGTCAAGGAGGTATTATAACGACCACCGAACAATGTCAGGTCGGTCGCCGTTAGCTGACCCGGTGCGGAAAAACCGGCTTCACTCTGCTGTGCGTAGAAGGTCGCGGTGCCACGTCCACCGGATATCACTTCCTCTATCAGCGCACTACCCTCGATGCGGTAAGCATTGCTCTTCGCATCAGGATCCAGTCCGTTATTTATCGAATCGTAACTAAAGCCACCATCGTTAGAGCTTAGAGCACTGGAACCTTCACCTTCACTGCTGGCCGCTTCCATACGAACCCATGTGCCGGTACTCTTGCGCAGGGTCAGGTCGATACCGTTCAGTGAACTGTCCTGGTCACCCTGCTCCTGGGCACTCAGGGTCGCACCCAGCTTCACATTGTCATTGAACCAGTAATGCGCACGGCCACCAGATGCCAGACTGTCGATCTCTTCCAGCCCAGGTGAGAATTCGTAACGCGATACCAGGTAGACCGGGTTGCCGCTGAGCGACGTCTTCGAGACCAGGATGCCGTCATCCGCGATAGACGATAATGGCTGGCTCAGTAAGATGCGACCCTGGATATAGTCGAGGTCATAATCGATCACCGGCACCAGGTTCTTGACACCGATGACGACACCGGAGTCTTTATCGCGTACCTCGATGCGTAAACGATCGGATCCGATCAGGATATCCTGGTGGCGCAGGAAGTACAGTGAACCACCGGTACCCCTGAACTCGTCACGCCCTGCGACCGTACCCGGCTCTGCGGCGAAGCCTTCGACCAGCAGTTTCTGTTCACCGAAGGCGGTAACATCTCTACTCTCGTAATGGCCGGTCACACCATAGAGACCACGGTCGATCTGGGACAGCGTGGTATCGAGATAACCGATGGTGAAGTTACCCAGGATACCGTAGTTATTGTGTTTCTGTAATCTCACATAGAACTTGCCGGAGGTCGGCGCCCGTTCTTCCAGGGTCGAGTCATCGGCAAAGGTCGGATAGAACAGATCCGGGTCCAGTCGCCTCAGTAAGGCACGCGGGTTCTTCTCCAGGAAGTTACTGAATATCTCATCCACCGGACCTTCCTGGGTATCGGCGCTACTGGTCAGCATCCATTCATCACCGAAGGTGCCTTCGGTATAGAAAGCAAAACGGCCGTTAACGTTGATGTCGTTGTTGAACTGGTCTTCATCACCGCTCACCAGTCTCGCCGGGCCGGTGGTCCGGTCTTTTGCCACGGTGACATCGCCCAGGGCGACATAGAACCAGTCATTGCGGGCGAACTCCATATCACGCAGGAACAGCTCACCGTTACCTTCGTCATCCAGCACCGCGACCTCGATGGTATGCATGCCGCGCGGGAACATCTCTTCGCTGACAAATTCACCATTCGCATTCACCGGTACTTTTTTACCGGCCAGCCATACGTTATGACCCGGTGGGATCTGGTCACCGTTGATGGTGACCGTGCCGCCTTTGAGCTCGATATTCTGACTATACAGATGGTTTTCACCATAGCCGCCGAGCAGCTGGATATCTGTTTCACTGTTTCTCTCGACGACACTGCGGGTGCTCTCTTCTGCATCCTCGTCCAGTTCATTCACGACCCACAGCGGCAGCGGGATGGTCTCGTCGTAATCACCTTCTTCATCATAAACACGCAGCACATAGACCAGGCGTTTAGTCGTCGCCCCCAGGTCTTCAAACTGTGCACTCCATGCGGCCATGTCAGTCTCATCCAGCGGCACGATGGCCAGCGGCTCGGACTGCGTCGACTGTTTTAGTTCGAACAGGCGGACTTCGGCTCGTTCGATGAAGTTACGGTAGTTGCTGTACATCCTGAACTGGACTTTGTTCTCTTCGACCTCGGTCTCTTCGATGTCCTGCGCGCGGATCGTATTCGGCCACGCGGTGATATTTAACCGCGGCTTCTTCTGCAGGTTGTTGAAGGTGAACTGGATGTCTGCGGCATCCAGGGCAACGTCGGTACAGCGCTGAACATCTTCGCTATGCTTGTAAGGATCATACAGCGGTTCGCCATCGACGGTGATCCGCATCAGGTTCAGGGCATAGGGGTTATGCTGTTCTGATTCACGGTTGATACGTTCGATCTCGAGATTATCCTGTTCGTCCAGCAGTGCGAGCTCATCGTACAGTATCCGCACTTCCACACGCGAACTGTCGAACTGGATAAAACCGGTACTGGCGACATCGTCAGAATGCACATAACCATGGCCTTCGTACTCGACCTGCTTATCACTCAGTCCCATCTCCTGCTGTACCATCTCCATGGCACGGCGGGCACGTGACGTCGACAGGCCGATATCATCACCGTAGACCATGGCAGCACGCCGGTCCATACGTTCGTTATTGGTGTAGCCGATAAAACTCAGGCGAGCGCCGGCTTTATCCTCAACATCACTGAGGGTACGCGCCAGGCGTTCACTATAGCCTTCCGGTATGATCGGCTGGCCATCCTTGAAGCGTATAGCTTTGATCGGGCCAGAAGGCGGATCATAGGTGATGGTCACTGTCTCGGAAGCAGCAGACTCCGGACATACCTGGGGATCTTCGCTGTACTGTTCGAACGGATCGTCATACCAGAATTCGACCTCGACACGGCGATTGAAGGAACGGCCCTTCTCGGTGCCATTAGAAGCCACCGGATATTTCGCTCCCTTACCACCACTGCTGACCGCAGAGTTCGGTAACTTCAGACGATCCTGCACTTCCAGCATGACGTAACGGCCACGTGCCTTGGACAGGTTGACGTGGTCACCATAGATGCGCTTCTCGGCATCATCCAGCGGCAGGTTATCGGTATGACCGACGAAGCGGATCACCACGTTCCTCTTGTCGCCAAGGTTGTGCAGGTTCTCCCGGATCTGGCGGATGAACTCATCCGGCACTCCGGCACGGCCCGGCTCAAAATGCAACGGTTTCACCAGGTTCTGCAACCTGGCACGACGGGCATTACCTTCCTTATAACTTAATTTACAGACCGTCTCCTTGCGGCATACCTTGAGACGGTTGAGCTGCTTCGCCGGCACCACGAATTCTTTCTCGACGGCTTTCTCGGTCACCTCGTCATACCATACCTGTACTTCGACGCGACGGTTCTTCGCTTTACCGGCTTCGGTATCATTCGTCGCGATAGGCTTGCTGGCACCGGCACCATCGAAGGAGACCGCATCCGGCGGCAGATCGAGTTCGCGCTGGAAGTATTCCGCGGTCTCCTGCGCTCGGTATTTTGACAGTCCGACATTATCGATATATTTCGCACGCAAACCGGGGCCGAGTTTATCGGTATCACTGTGGCCGATGAAATGCAGACGCACATTGGCACGGTTCTTCATCTCATTCAGTACGGTACGTAATTTTTCGACATAGCTTTCCGGTATATCGACCGTACCTGATTTAAAACCGATCGCCGGTACCGCATCATTCAGTTTGAAGGTCTCGGTCTCCTTCTCCAGCACTTTCTTGAGCTCTATCCTGTCTTCTTCTTTCGGCTTGAACAGGGTCTCGTCCTGGGTCCATAGAGTGAACTCCATGTTAGGCGGGAAATGTTTTTCCGTATTTTCGCCCAATGGATATTCTTCCAGCTGCACCGGCGGATGCATGGTCTTACCGGTAGGCTCTTCTGACAGGCTGTACCACTCTTCTGCGTGCGCAGACTTACCGGCACACAGCAGCATGACAATCATCATCGAACGTTTTGCTTTTGCTCTGAACATCGGCAACATCAATAGCGCCGTTGTCTCTGCAGCATTCTTGCGTTTCAGGAAGTTCATCATTCTTTAAACTCCCTGCCGGCTGATGGACTGCCTTTGCGCCAGAACACTTCTTTCTCGATCATCAGCTTGTAGCAGCAATCCAGATCTGCCCAGCGATCGCTGACCAGGTCTTCGATGGCATCCAGCCGGTCATCGACTTCATCTTCGGTCTCGTTCTCGGCCAGATAAGCCAGCCTCAGGATCGAGCCTTCTTTCTGCAACTCGGTGATCAGCAGATCGATACGCGAACGCCACTGCGGACGCAGTTCTGTCGAGTCTTTCTCGAACACGCCATCGGCAAGATCAAGACGCACTACACGATGGATCGCGGTACCGAAATTGAACTTCAGCATCTTACCGCGGGTAGCACGCTGCACCCGTGGGTTCTCGGTGGTAACACGGTAACCCGACGGCAGCGTGCGGTCATCGAGCTTCATGATGAAGTTAGAACCGAGCACTTCGTTAGCGACGATGGCGCAGGTGATATGGAAGCGGCCATGTTTATCGGTGGTTACACGCAGCCCCCTCGCCGTTGCGACCTGAACGCCTGGAACACCCATCTCACCCTGATCCTGGTATGAGTTCAGGTTCTTGTCATCAAACACCTTGCCGATGACGTCGGTACAGTCGAAGGTCGGGTCAGGGATCACCTGAACGGTTGCCGAAGCGACGCCGGATATATCATCCCCGGTGAATGTATTGATCGCCTGGGCAGTATTGACATATTCACCTTCACCGACACCTGAACCGACGATGAGCAGCAGTTTGATGACCCGGCTCTCATCGATACCGACACTCAGGCCAGGCCAGGTCAGAGATCGACCATCGATCACCGGCTCGCTCTCAGCACCATCGACACGTGCAGATCCGGCCACATATTTGAAGCCTGCGGGGAAGTTATCGACGATACTTACATCATATAAAGGCAAGCCCAGGGTGTTATTAAAGGTGATGGTGTAAGGCACCAGGTCACTGCGCACCACGTTTAACTTGCCGGCTACTTTCGAGATCGCTACCGCTGCTTCCAGTTCGCCATCGACAGGGATATGGTTGTTATAGATCTGGCCGGTAAACGGCAACGCATTGAACAGGAACTTCAGGTAATAATCAGTTCCAGGTTCACGCGGCGCAATCGTTGCTGCAGGCGGCTGACTGCTAGTGCTGTTCTCACAGTGCTGTGCTGTAGCAGGTATCCTGTCGGCAGCGGTACCTGGACAGTTCGGTACATCCTGGGCAGTACCGGTAACCGGTTCAAGCGGCGGAATGATAACCGAGGTAGTACCCGTATAGCCGTCTGCAGGCGGCTGCACCTGGATCTCGTATTCATCACCCTGTGCACATCTTGCCGGATCACTGAAGTTCAGGTCGAACTTATAGAAGCCATCGGCCAGTGTTACCTGGCTGGCATGTACCGGGTCATTAAAGCAGTTCGGGGGAACCTGCTGATTACTACGTGTCTGGTTGATCATGGTCAGCTGCACGCCCGCGACCGGTACGCGTAGCACGGAGTCATAGACGACACCGTTCACCTGTCTCGGCAGGTTCAGGTTCTGTATGTTGGTACCTGATGCCAGATAGATGTCGGTGATATGCTGCGGTCCGTCGGTGAATGGTGAGTTCGTGGTACCCAGTGATGCCGTCGTCGCTGCCGCGCCCGGCGCGATGTAACGTAACTCATAAGGAATATCGGGTGCCTGAACCGGCAGTATGCCGCTAAAGGTAAATATGCCACTGCTATCGGTCAGGGCACTCGCCAACAAGACATTATTTCGATACAGCTCGACAGTGAAATCAGCCAGTAAGGCTTCACCGGTGCCGATATCGTTGCTGAAGTCATTATCCTGCCAGACCTGTCCATTGATGCTGGCAGAACCCGGAATACCGCCTATATCGATCGATACCGTCGCCGAAGCTGTACTAGGTAATGTATCCCACTCTACATCCGCCGTATTGGTCACCGTATCGCCGATGGCCAACGAAGCATCGAGCAGTACACGGAAACGCAATTCTGCTGTCGCGGCCGCTGCCAGGTTGCCCACGTTGGCCGTTAACACCGGATCAGCGAAACTGACACCGGCAGGCAGACCGTTCAACAGACCGCTACCAGCGACATAGGTCTTCTGCCCGGCAATCGGCAGGCTCATGTCATCGGTGATGACGACGTTCGTTGCTTCGATGCTGCCGATATTGGTAACCAGTACGACATATTCGAGTTCTTTACCGGCTTCAGCAGCACCGCCGCCGATCACAGAAACCTGTTTGGTGATTGACAGCTGCTGTACATTGCCGACGACGATGATGGTTGGCTGGTCACCGTTTGCATCGTTACCATCGGCATCGGTCGGTTCGGTCGGCAACTCGTTACTGGCGATGAAACCCTGGTTACTGATCACGGTGCCTACCGGCGTACCGGCATCGACCACGACATCGAACACCACCACGGCAGAGCTGGCAGGTGACAGTTCACCGTTGCCTGCGGTTGGCAATGGTGGCGTAAGGTCAGACGAACTCATCGGCATACCGGCGATCAATGGAGAGATGCCTGCACCCGGGTCGGCCACTGCGATGGTATTCAGCGTAGTACTGTTAGCTACATAAGTCGTGTTCGCCGGTACAGCATCGGTGATGACGACATCGGTTGCTGGCAATGCGCCGATGTTCGATGTAGTTATGGTGTAGCGTAAGGTGTCACCCGGATCGACATTGCCGTTGAGGTTTACATCGTCCTGTAGGGCGACGATCTTCACTGCATCGACTACCGGCACGCTGCCGACCACATCGATGGTCGGGTCATCGACCAGTGCAGTCGCCGGGTCATCCGATGGCTGCTGCGGGAATATGCCGCTACCGGCACCATCGCCACTGAACAAGCCCTGGTTCGATATGATGGTACCGTTGACCGCTGTTGGGCTGACAACGACATCGAAAGTAATCGTCGCAACATTGTCAGCCAATGGATCAGCATCGGCGCGCAGGAAACCGACGGTGGTATTTTCCGGCGCATTGATCAGCATTCCGGCAGCCAATGGCGAAATACCGGCTGCAGGGTCAGCAACAACAGAAGTATTCAACCTGGTACTGTTAGCGACATAGCTGGTATTCGCCGGTATCTGGTCACTCAAGGTGCTGTTGATGGCATTTTCTTGGCCGATGTTTTTCACCGTCAGGGTATAACGCAGGGTATCGCCCGCTAGCAGTACCGCCGGATCGCCGGTTATATCTGTCGAGACTTTCTGTACCAGGAAGGCCGGCGCAGACGTGACCAGTGTCGTCGTCGGATCGTTAGCACCCGTAGTATTATTCGGGTCATCACTGGTTAACGGTCCTGTCGATGGCGAATCGACACCGGCCTGGTTAGAGATGACCGTGCCGCTGGTGATGACAGGGTTCAGCAAGATATCGAATGTCACCGTCGCAGTCTCACCGACAGTGATGGTGCCATTACCCGGTGTCGGTGCCGGCAGATCAGATGAGCTGATATCGATGCCGGCGATCAGTGGTGAAATACCACCATCGGGCTGGCCGACGGGCAGACCGTTCAGGGTCACGGTATCAGCGATATAAGTCGCATTCAGCGGGATTGCATCGCTCAGTGTTACCGAAGTTGCATCGATCAGGCCACCATTGTTGATGACGATGGTATAACGTAATACATCACCCGGGGATGCCACGCTCGGGGCTGCCGGGGTAGGAACCTGCCCGGTAGTCACGTTAACCACGGTTTTCTGCACATCCAGTACCGGCGCTTCGACCAGCACGGTGACGATATCTTCATGGTCGATAATCGCCGGCGTACCTGGTGTCGTAGGATTGAATGTACGCGTATATTCCCTGATCTCACCGGTGGCGCCGGCACCTGCCGTATCGAGACTGAACCACTGCGTGACACCGGCAACGTTGCTCAGGTTTGCCCCGCTCTGTGTACCTACATCCAGTGTCGTTTCATAAGAGACGATAAGTTTTTCACCGGCTTCGATACGGGCGGTATCTGTAATCGTGGTAATCACCAGTTCACAGGTCGGTGCCGCAGTGTGTGTCACGCTGTAGTCAGCACCCTGTACCAGTGCCCTGACCACGGTAACTTCATCCGCCGAAGTGGTGATACGTGCATTAAAGTTGCCCGGTGCCGCATCACAGGTACCGCCGGCCAGCGGCAGGTTATCAGGCACATCCGGCAACTGGTCGATGATGGTGCTATCGAATGCCGGGCCGGTACCGATATTTTCTACCACCACTGTATAAGGTATCGGCGCCAGGAAATTCACCGTACCGGCCGGACCACGTTTATCCAGGGTAAGTTCAGGCTCCACCACCGTCATCAGCGGCGTGGTATTACCCAGGCCATTGGATACGGTACCATTATCACCGTTCACCTGGTTGAAGGTGTAACTCGCAGCATTGCTGAATGTCAGCGGTGCAACGTTTGGCGGATCACTGTCTCTGAGAGTCACTGTGATATCGATCTCCACCTGCTCATTGGCAGGGATATCGATACCATTAGTCACATCAGCGATGATCAGGTTATCGCTAATCGTACCGATATTCACCGGGGTAAATGTCTGACTGCCACTGACCTTGGTAGCGCTGACAAACATCAGGTCGGCTGCCGACGCTGTCAGATCATCCAGTATCTGTACGTCATACAGTGCTGTAGCCTGCGGTGTTTCCGGTATGGTGATGCGGTAGCTAAATGTTTCGCCGATCGACACATCCAGGTCAGCCGGATTTTCTTTTAACAGCGCATTAGGCAGTACGGTGCTCAATGTCACCTGCGCAAGGTTGCTTGGCCCGTAGATCTCACGAACACCATTGATGCCGGCGAGCGTCGGTGTCGCATCATTATCGAACGAATAATAGAACTGTACCTGGGCGCTGTTAGTCATGTTCAGACCGGCGCCCAGTCCGGCATCTGCCTGCACCTGGTAGACGATCTGCAGGGTATCCCCGGCAGGGATGCTGTACGCGTCAGCCACACCGGTATCAAAATTCCAGTTCGCCGTACCGGTCACCGGATCATAGACCGGAGCCAGCACACCCGGCAGCGGTGTTCCAGAGAGCAGTTGCATGCTGATCATGGTGATCGCCGGACTGCGCAGGCCAAACGGGATAATATCCAGCAGCTCGGTATCATAAGCCGGTGCATCGCCATTGTTGGTGATTTCTACGGTATAGGTAACGAGGTCATTGGCACCGATGATACTGCCGGCAACCGGCACCGAGGTTTTCGTAACCGATAGCTCAGGCTGATGCAGCGCGAGTGTCTCGGTAGAAGTCTTGGTCGGAGCCACACCGCTCGCCATGTCATAATCCAGGTCGACATTGTTGGCCAATACGCTGTCGGTCGGCAGCTGTGGCAGTGCCAGGTTCAGTACACGTGCACGGTAGACGATGACGAAGTCATCATTGGTTATATCGTTATCGCCTTGATTGATCACGTCGCCCGCTGTCCAGGTGACTGTGGTCGGGCCAGCAGCAGGGTCACCGACAACTACCGGGGCAGGTATAGCGTTATGGCTAAATGGTAAGACTGAGGGATACGGCGCAATGGTCTGACCGTTGATGCTGACCGTCTGTTCGAATATCAGCCCTTCCGGCAGCGTGTCCTGTATGGTGAAATTCGGGCTGGTGCCCTCCTGCATATTGATACGCAATTCGTATTCGACGATATCGCCGATACGGACGATATTGTCAGCAGGGTTAAAGGTATCGCTGAGCCGGGTCTTGGTGATGATGTTATTGTCCGGCGTGGTCTCCAGGGTTGCAGCCGATACAAGGTTAAAGTAATCGTTATACGGTGGTACACCGCTGCCGTCGCGCTCATTGACGTCGGGGCCATCACGGCTGCTCCACTGGATATCAACACTGTTGCTGAGGTCCTGATCAGCCAGTACGCCATCCAGCACCAGCACATCATAATTGATGGTAACGATAGTACCTTCGTCAACATCGATATCGGCGTTTGCCTGCGCCAGGCTCCAGCTCAGTGACTGTGGTGTAGTGATGCCGTCACCGACTTTGACAGGAAGGTCGATGGTACTGCCAGGAGTGACTGTTTCAGTACCATCGATATACAGCAGGCCCAAACTCAGGCTGTCATCCAGCGAGACATCGTAAGCATTAGAGTACTGGTCACCCGGTGCAGCGCCACCCGACGCGGTCAGGGTGACGGTATAACGCAGGATATCACCGGCATCCGGCGGCAGACCCGGCTTGGTTGTATTGGCCACCGACTTGGCGACCGCGAGCACTGGCTCGACGATGGTTAGGGTACTGGCCGTGGTATCACTGCCGCCGAGGATCGGTACACCGGCCGGTGTATTGGCAAAGGTATAGGTTGCGGTATTAACAAACGTGTTTCCGGCGTTGGCGTTGACCGTATTATCGACCCGGGTACGCAGCTCGATGATCGCCTGTTGACCGGCGAGGATCTGCGGGATCACCAGGTTAACATCGCCCGGCAGCACCGTATTATCGGTGATGGTAAAACCATCGGGGCCGATGTCTGTAGCGCTGACATAGACCAGGCTGCTGGCCAGGGTATCGGTGATGGTGACATCGTACATTACCGCTGGCGCAGGTGTAGCTGGCACCATGATCTGGTACACCACTTCATCACCGATGGTGGCGTCAGGCAGGGCCGGTGCCGGGGTGACCATGGTCTTCTCGGGAGGCGGGAACGTGGTTCCCAGGTTATTCATATTGAAGGGCAAAGCACTGATGGCAGGATACCGCTGCGCATCTGCCGGCGGCAGTGACCAGTATTCATTGACATCGAAGTTATTGCTCCACGAGTCGTTAGCTACGATGTCGGTACGAAAGCCCATATCGAAGTTGATATCGATACAGGCACCGGGATCGATCGGTGTATTGAACTGGAACACCATATTGCCGCCGCTAGCAGCCGGCGGTGTATAGACATAATCATTCGCCGCGCCTTCGCTAGCGAGCACGCCATCGATCAATACGTCCGGCACCAGGGCACCATTGGTAGGTCCGACGAGAGAGGTTTCATCCAGCTGTGTCGGCAAGGTGTCAGTCAGCAACAGACCATAAGCCGGTGCCAGGCCTGTTGTATTACAGGTGTGCAGGTTGAACTGCATCACATCAGTAGCTGGTATGACAGTGATGCCGCTGGGTCGACCCAGGCGATCAGTTTTACTCAGCGCATCCATGATCGGCTGGCGCACGAAAATATCTGCCGAATCGCTGAGGCCGCCGGGAGACGGGTTACCGATGCCATCGATATAGGTAAGGTCAGCGGTATTGGTCAAGGTCAAAGTATCCGTCTGCGACAGGATATTTTCAGTGACACGGGCACGATAGACGATGATCAGGGTATCGGTCGTCGCGTCACCGGCAGCATCATTGGCAATGGTGCCGAGGTTCCAGTTAAACACCAGCGTATTACCTGCTGTTGGTACGTTAGCAGCAGGGATGGTGGCATAACTGAAGTTGGAACCCGGGCCCGATGCAGGCGGATCATAATCGGCCGTGGTATCACCATTGATGCTGACCACGTCGACGAAGGTCATGCCGGCTGGCACCGCATCCAGTATATTGACGCTGGCGGTGGTACCTTCCTGGATATTTACTTCCAGCTGGTAAGTCACGGTATCACCGACGCGCACGATGCTGTCAAAGGCAGTACTTAAAGTCGGTTCTGCATAGGTATCTTCGATGACTGTTTTTACGATACTGTTACGCTGATCGGCAGTTATCGTCGCAACTGCCGGTGCAGAACAGTAATCATTTGGCGCGACTATCGCAGGACAACCGGCGCCGGTGCGCTCGAAAGCGTTACTCGGATCAGTATCATCCAGCGAGGTCCAGTCGACCAGCACGCTGTTGCTGATGACATCGTTAGGCTGGATACTGGTCTGTACGATAACGCGATAGGTCAGCTCCAGTGTCTGGCCCGGGCCGACCGGTATATCTAATGTATTATCGATCGGTGTATTGTCACGACCCCAGGTCAGCGGCCCCGCAGGTGCGCCGGACGGAGCTGGAACAAAGCCAGATACCGCGACACCATTGAGCAGTGCTGTCGGTGTAAAGCTGGCATCGAACAAAACGTTGGCATCCAGGGTATCGACGATATTGCTGTCGAACGCGCTCGAGTTACCGGTATTGTTGATGCTTATGACATATTCGAGTACATCACCACCGACCGGGCCAACACCCGGGTTGGTAACATTACGCACGGCTTTACTGATATCCAGCAACGGCTCGACGACGGTCTGTACCGGTGTCGTATCGTTCAGGCTCTCAGTTACTGCAGTCTCACCATTATCATATGTCACCGTCGCGGAGTTCTGCATACTGCCGCCATCATTGGTGACCAGGTCATTATCCGGTCGCGCATGATAATTGATGATGATCCTAGGGTTCACCGTATTCGGGTTAGCATCATAATCATCTTCTTCAGCAGTGATCACCTGGCCGATGTCCCAGGTGATGGTACCGGTATCGCCATCCACCGGTAATGTCGGCGGTCCGGCAGTGGCGCCTCTGAACACGGCCTCAGCAGGCGGCAGGCCATTGATAGTGACGATATCCTGGAATGTATAAGTGACATCGAAACTGCCATTTCGCGACAGGGCATAACTGATACCGCCGAACACCAGCTCATCTTCAACGATCAGGTTTTCGGTAGTACCCTCAGGCAGGTTGACGACCACTTCAAAATTTCTATGCGCACCGATGGTCGGTACCACTGCCGGGGTCAGATCGGTCTTTGTCATGGTCAGCGGCAGCACCGTGGTCGAAGCGCTAGCCGTTGTTTCGTAATCATTGGGTGCACCGGCAGGGCCGGTATTTGGCACTGTTCCATTTCTTAAACCAGTGGCGCTGCCGTCCGGGCCGATCAGGTTGGTACTGTTAAGGGCGACGTCCTGGCCCGGCAGAGAATCCCATTTTGCCTGGATGGTGTTGTCCAGTATCTCCAGCGGCTGTGCAGTCCTGTCTACACGAACCCGGAAAGTAAATGTTTTGGCATTACCCGCTCCCGTCTGGATCTCATAATCCGGGTTCGTCGCCCGGTCCCAGCTGAAGATCGGCGACTTGCTGTCAGCTGCGACGCCATCGTCGTCCGGTGCATTCGCTCCGGCAAAACTGTCATTAATATATGTCAGATCACTGCCGACCAGGTCTTCCAGTACCTGCAGGTTATAAGCAGGTACAGTGCCGTTATTCGTCGCGGTCACTGTAACCGTCAATTCATCAGCAGCGTCACTGTTCACCACCGGCGCGAACGATTTTGTCAAAGCGATCACCGGTTCACGCACCACGATATCAACCGGTGCAAAATCGAGCGCGACGACTGCACCCATGTCGTTGACGTAACACACGCCAACACCACCGGTACAGTAAGACAGGCTTGGCGGAGGTGTAGTATCTACCGTACCACCACCATTTGTCAGGGTGGTTCCCTCGGTAGTGACCGCTGAATTTTCCAGCCGCGCGATAAAAGTGATCGGGAAGTTGAAGCGGGAACCGGGAGGCCCCAGGGTGACCGCCTGATCTCCGAAATTCCACTCTACGTAATCATTGAGTCCGGTATTGGTACAGGTGGACGCGAAACTGCCGCCTGGTACGAAGCCTGCTGCAGAATATGGCGGCGCATTCAGGTTGACCACCTGGCCTTCGATACAACGGACACCCGCAGGCAGTTCATCCCGGATTTTAAAATCTCTCAGGTTGGCAACCGGCAGATCCGCGACCAGCAGGTAGCGGAATTCTTCACCGATAGTCACATCATGGGGTGCACCGGTAAGCGGTGTATTCGACTTCGCAGTGACGAGCTTTGGCAGCGCCACCAGTGGGATCATTATCACGTCAGCCTGCTGCTCTATCGAAGTATAGATTCTTGCGCGGCCTGCATCATTCGGTGCCGTCGCGGTATTATCCAGCTGTGGTGGATTCTGATTACCGAAAGCACCTTCCAGACTGTCATAGGTCATGGTGACTCTGTTGGTCAGTGTCTGCAGTGGTGCGATGGTGATATCCGGATCGACGCGATAGTAAAACGTTACCCTGTTAGCCGGCCCGGGATCGACCTGCTGCAACAAAGCGTTGTAAGTTTCATTGACGGTGATTACCGCAGGCGTACCATTACCGACGACATTGTCAGGGATGCTGGCAAACAGGGCGGCTTCATCAGCTTCATCGACCAGGGTATCACCATCGTTATCGAGGCCATCACCCGCAAAATCGACGATCAGCATCAGGTCGGATGAATCCAGTGTATCGGTGGAGATGACGTTATATGCCGCTGAACGTACCGGTGTAGATGTCTCGTTTTCCAATGTTATACGGTAGATGTACGAGTCATTGGTATCACCATCATTGATGCTGTCGGCAAAGACGCTACAACCGGTACCGAAACCGTACAGCGATTCATTACATACCTGTTTGGTCACCAGCAGGTTAGGTTCGACATCGGTGAGATCAACCCTGCGCCCTGACTCTGCAGGATAGCCAGGTGGCAAGATATACCCGGCTGGACTATTTGCTGTATCACTGACATTGATGTTAATCGTAGGCTGTACTACACCACCAATCGGATCTGACTGAAAAACAGCCGTAAACGAAGACCTTGCTATATTAGTACTCAGGTTACCGTGCAGGTTAGGTGCATATCCGCCGGGCACCGGGTACGCAAGATCCACCGGGTCATTCAACAGGCGAGTCTTGAAATCCACACGGAAGAATTCATCTGCAACCGAGATACCGCTGGCAGTATTAAAATTCCACGAGATATCAGTCTCACCTAACTGGACTGAAGTAGCACCGCCATCGGCGCCATTGAGTACGATACCACCGGTACTTGTGTAATTATAATTACCGCCACCAAACGGGATAAAGCCCTGGCCATCAGGCAGATCATCGGTCACCGTGATATTTTGCACCTCGATCAATGAAAAGCCCGGTGTGACAAAGCCAAACCAGCCGCCTGACTCGATTCGGTAAGCACAGTCTTCACCGATCTGTGAATTCAGGTTACCGGTTAATGGCGGCGTATTCGGTGCTGCGGGTACCGGTGATAATACATCTCCCGGAATTGGCGGTTGCGATAAACCGTCCTCTGCACAATACCAGGTACTTTTCACCAGGTTAAACCCGAGTACCCGCGAACGGATGGCATCGAAAGAATAATTGTTCGCCAGCTGCGCAACGTTTGGTGTGGTGTCTGCGATCACCACTGGCGCCGGGAAGGTCAACGGCGTACCGTCGAATAGCGTGACCTCACCGAATACATCTGCGCGGAAAGTCAGGTCATCATCCACTGCGCCTGCTGCTTTTACCACTGAAAAAGTAAAGGTCTCTGTCGCACCTGGACCGGGTGCGATTACTCCACGATCACAGGCATAAACAGCTGCCGTTGCAGGGATGGCTGCCGGATCATCCCAGTGCGGATGCGGCGGCGGATTAGCAACCGGGCCGGCACAACCTGCAGGTGCTGTCTGTACAGTCATCGCCTGTCCAAAGCTGACATACAGGGTATAATCATCTGCATCATGCAGACCGTTATTGGTCAGCAACACGTTCAGGTTCAACGGTACGCCAGGATTATTGGTCAGGATAAACAGGGCATCAGAGATCGAAACATCCAGATCTTCCGGATCGGCATTAAAATTCAGCACGTCATTGCCTGTCTGGTTCTGCACCCCGGCAGCGTCAGCTGCATCAAAATCAACAGATGCGCTGCTGGTCAGTGCCAGCGCATTCGTCGGGTCAGTACCATCAGTCGTATTTTCAGGAGCGACATCAAGATCGGCCTCCAGGTCAAAACGAACCGGGTCGACCATCACGATACCGAATGTCAGGGTGACGATATCGCCGTTACGCAACAGGTCGACCTGGTTGGCATCGGCACCGGTGGTGCTGCTGGTAAATGTGAAATTCGGTGTCAGGTCATCAAGCGGATCACCGTTGTCTCTCTCCGGATCATCGCGTACCACGGTGTCGATAAAGCCTGGATAGCTGGCGCCATATGCAGGGGTAAAAGTAACGGTACAGTCACAATCCTCCGGCGCCGCCTGTGAACCGTAGCTACCATCGACGACATATCCGTTTGGCACGATATTCTGCAGTTGTATATTCTTTATCGTACCGCCGGTCTGATTGTTGATGGACACGGTGACCAGGCCTTTACTGCCTAGCGGCTGAGCCGGGTTGCTGCCGGTGACGGTCTGTGTTATCTGCAGGCCAGCCGGCAGAACCGTAGTACTGAGGTCACCGCTATCGGTGATCACCACCGCGGGGGGTGAACCGCCGGTAGAAGCAGGAACAGTGATCAAGCCACCGGTAGGTGAATCAACTGCACACCCCCAGGAGATATCAGATAGATTTGTATTATTAGTATGTGCCGCCAGGACCCTGCCGACATAGTAAACAAATGCTGTATTGCTACCGGCCGCGATATCGTCCGGATCTGCTGCATTACCGAATGGGTCTGCGACGTTGAACGGTGACGTCATCGCGATACAGGGAGCGCCGCCGACACCGTTAGCTGCTGCTATAGCAACAGCGCTGGCTTCAGTAGGACAGATATAATTGATGTTAAAGTTACCGTTGATCGCATCGTTGATGCGCAGCGCTTCCATATTGGCCAGGCCGACGTTCTGTACGTTGACCCGCCAGATTACATCATCATTCAGGTTACCGTAGACAGGATCAGAGTAACCGCCCTGCCCGGCGTCATAGTTCCTGCCATCCTTGATGACGTTCGGCTGCGGCTGGCGAATAGGTACTTCGAACTGCCCGCTATCGACGGTTTGCCGTGCAGCAAGACAGGACATATCGAAGTCAGCGGTAGCACTGATATTCCTGTCCGCGGTGATCAGGTTTTCTGCAACCGTACTGCGAACGTCAAAAGTGATAACAAAACTGCTGCCACCAGCAAGGTTCGCCAGTGCTGAAAGTTGCGCCGATGTCCAGGTCAACTGTGAACCAACGATACCTGGGTTACCTGCTGTACCCGATGTCACCGTCGTCGAGTTATTGATGTATTCCAGGCCTGAAGCCTGCAGGTCTTCGACAATGGTGATGTTGGTCAACGGTGCGCCCGTCGGGTTCTGCACGGTCAGGCTGACGGTACCATCGCCACAGAATTCACAGAAGCTGGTTGCATTGTGTGTCACCACCGATGTAGGCAGGCCGGAGGTAAACTGGAAATCATATTGCACGCTTACCGGGCCAGCGGAATCGGAAGCCGTGCCTGTACGCTCACTCAGGTTTGCACTATTTTCTAATACCGGACAGGTATTGACCGGGGTGACTGTGGCATCTACCGTGAGATTGACCACTTCTCCTGCAGCCAGGTATTCAAATGTATAATCATCTGCGCCGGGGCCGATAGCGCCTGGCGGTGGATCGGGTACATTAAATGTCAGGCCATTGAGGTCCGAGCTGAGAACATCATTTAACTGCACATCGAAAAGACCGCCAGTGCCGGTGGAAGATACCGTGATGTCGTAACTGATAACATCACCCGTTATAGCAGAGACAACAGGCGTAGATTTACTAATACTGAGGCTACCGGCATTTACATCGATGTTTTGTGTCGTCGCCTGGCTGGCTATCGAGCCATTATTATTATCGATCTCGTTATAGCTGACCGTGTAACCGATAGATTGCGTTCCCGCAGCAGCAGTCGCGTCGGTCTCCAGGCGGAACGTATAGTTATAAGTACAGCCTGGATTTATGGTTGTGCTGTTGTTTGAAAATATATTGATGGTGACCGGTGCACCAGAACCACCCTGGCTGGCATTGGCGTTCATGTTTGGACAACCGCCACCGACATCGGTCACAGTTACCGAGTTCGATGCCAGCACGAAACCGGCAGGAACAGTTACCGGGATATCCCGAATATCATACGCCGGGTCAGGGCCGGTGTTGGCAACCGACAGGGTGAAGCCATCACCATTGTTTACCTCGGTAGTACCGTTCCATGTTCCACCGATATCCATGTAAGTACGTGCACCATCGGCTGGTGAAAAGCTGCTAGACAGGCCGATTGTCGGCGCCGCAAACGCATTCTGCATCGGCAACAGAAAAACGCTGCCTGCAATTAAATATTTTGCAAGCAGGCGCTTAAAATCATTTCGCTTATCGACCGTAAACAATAGTTAACACCAATTAACAACTACTATCTTTAAATTTTTGATTAACTTATATTTGGTCGCATTTGGACAGCTTCACGCACTAACACAAAAAAGGGCCAACGACGTAGCGTGACCCTGCACGTGAAACATGAATTGAGTATAGTAACTAAGCTGGATTTATCATTGAAAATGTCGAAATAGTGACAATTATTTTTTGTATCGTCATATAGATGACATAACGTTTAATACTGCTATAGCAGTACTAAACGCCTATGTTGCTGGCAGAAAGTCGATAGGATAGAGGATGGTAATCGATGGCACGCCTTCTTTCGCACCAAAGTTGAATTTCTTCACCCGTGCTGCAATCTTCTTATCCAGCGTCGGCGCATCCATATCACTGGAATCAACCACGCAGGCCGATACATTACCATCAGGTTCGATAGTCAAACGCAGAACCATCTTACCCTGCAAGGTCGGATTCTTTCGTAGTTCACGGTTATATATCCGGTACAGTGCAGCCTTATAGCGATCGAATACGATCTGGATCTCTTCATCGGTACGTGATGGACCGGGACCACTACTCAATGGCGCTTCCTCACCATTAAAGTCACTGCCGATAGAACTTTCTACACGGGAGAATTCCACGCCACCTATACCCTCACCCGAACCACCGGTATTACGACTCAGGGCAGCAGTATTGATACCAGCACTGGAAGTACCAACGTTAGACGTAACCAGGGAGCGAGTCGTCTTCTTGGCCTTGCTGCCACCTTTACTACTGATCTTGGCTTTTGAACCAAGACTGGCTATAGGGGTGTCATCGATCAGGTCAGCGAAGTCATCCTTAAATGCCATCAGGCCAGCACGCTCAGCTTTCTTACGCGCTTTCTTCGCTTTTTCAGGTACAGGTTTATCTTCCTTCTTCTTCGGTTTCTCTTTATCCGGCAGCTTCTCTTCCTTCTTCTTGGGCTTGGGTGGTGGCGGCGGCTCTTGCTTCGGCACCATCAGTTGCGCAAGACGCTCTGGAACCTCTACCACTTCGACACGATCAGGTATCGGGATATCCCACATCGGGATGAGCACACCGAGCAGCATGGAGAAAAATAAAACGATAAGTAATATTTTTCTGAAATGTCTCTGGTCTTCGTCATTTCCGTTCCATGGCATCTTCATCGGACGATACGGCATTACCGTCATCTCACGTTCGATGATAAATTCTTCAGCAAGCGCCTCCTCGCGCTCCTGTAGTCCCAGGCTGTCTTCATTTAGGACATTGATCTTCGCCGTCAGACTCTCGACGTCCTCTTCACGGACCTGCTTTTTATTCTGCAGCTCCGCAACACGTGAATCATAGTTGACGACAAGATCGCGAACGCGCTTCTGCTGCTGTTGCGCAGCACTGTGATCGTAACCTTCCCCCCAGAACAGTTCCCCGCCACCGAGCTTGTCGAGTTTCTCCAGCTGGTCGCTTATCTCGCTGAGCACATGGTAACGATGTCGCTGGGTATCGAGTTCTTTCAACTCTTCGACGAGCTGATCATCTTCACTTTCCAGTTCTTCCAGACGATTATAGGCATCATCAATCTTGCGATTAATCTCTTCCTGTGCTTTTTTGATATCGTCAGCCACGGAACAAATCAGCCCTTACTTTTTGCTTTTTGAACAACGGCCAGAGATATCTTGCCGTAACCTGCACTGGTACAACTCGCCATCACTTTCTTCATCAGGTGGAAAGGCACTGTGCGGTGCGCCAGCACAGTAATCTCTTTACTCTGTGATACCGTTTTAGTACTGATACCGATGACTTTCTTCTGCTGCAGCAATAAACGTTCTTTCACCTGCTCTATTATCGCGGTCTTGCTATCGACTACTTCCTGGGTTGTGATCACCGGCTCGCCCTGCACCAGGATTTGCTCCGGTGTAATCATCACGATAACGGTTTCACGCGGCTTTGCTTCGACTATCGAGTCAGGCAGCTTGATATTTTTCGGGGGTTCCATTACATCACTGGACGACGAGTTGACCAACAGGAAGAACACCAGGATGGTAAACACGTCCATCAGTGAAACCAGATTCAAGCCAGCACTGGTCACGCCTTTGCTACCGCGTGACATGCGTTTCATCCGCCGGTTTTCTTTCATGGTGCGTCACCTATAGAAATATCGGGGAACAAAACAACCTGCTGCATAACATCAGCGGCATCTTCAGTTGTAGCTTGCTGTCGGACGAAGGTCGAACGTACCGCATCCATCACCCGGATCAGCACTCGGTACTCGATATCCGGCTCCATCAATACGGTTGCGTCGGTCTTTTTCGGATATTTACCTTTGATCTTTACCAGGTATTCGGATAGTAATTCGAGATCATACAGTCGACTGACATCAACTTTACCTTCATCATCAACACTCGCCTCGACATCTTCTTCCTTGAGCAGAGGAAAACGCGCCAGCACCTGCTTACCATTGCCTATTTCGAGGCCTTTCTCACGAACGATCACTTCGATACTTAACTGCTGTTTCTTGTTATCACTGGATCCTTCACCAGTAGGCAGGCTCAGCTCGAGAATAGTAATACGAGAGAATACCGCCGTGATAAGCAGGAACGGCACCAGTACAACCATCAGGTTAAGGAAGGTTGTAATGTTAAGTTCGGCCGGCTCTTTCTTTGGCCGCTTGTAGTGGTGGCCTCTTCTAGCCATTTTTCGCAGCCAACGCAGCCTGGCGTTTAGCGAAATCAGCGATCAGGTTGAGAGTTTTCACCGATGCCATTTCAAGGCTGTCGATGATCTCCCCGGTCTTGGAAGAGATCATGGCATGAGTGATCAATAGCGGGATAGCTGCCATCAGACCAAACGCAGTGGTATTCATCGCCACCGAGATACTGGCAGATAACAGGTCAGCTTTCTCAGCAGGGTCAGCATTTGCTACCGCAGTAAACGCTTCGATGAGACCCATGATAGTACCGAGCAGTCCTAACAGGGTACAGATATTTGCAAACAGCGCGATATAAGGTGTTCGTTTCTCGAGCGTCGGAATGATCTCCATCATGCTCTCTTCCATCGCGATCTCGATGTCATCTCTTCGCCGTACGGACCCCTGTCTTTCCAGCCCCATATTCAACAGGTTGGCGATCGCTGACGAATCATCCGAGATCGAGTCTCGTGCAGCGTCGAAATTACCCTCATCGAGAAGCGGATGCACCTGATCCCAGACTTGCTTATTGGCTTTACCGATACCAGACAGCTTAATATAACGCTCAATACAGATCGCCACACCGAAAGCAAACACAATTAATATCGGGTACATGAACGTACCGCCAGTTTGGAAAAATTGCACAATAGTCTGGATTGTATCCATCATGTACTCCTCATTATAAATCGCTTGTTATTGTACGTTCTTGCCGTGACTCAACTCATAAAAATCGAGCTCACGCAAAAACACTTCTTTATCTACAGGACGCATGCTGTCATCAAGCAATCCCGAATTTAAACTTGTAGCCACACCAACTTCAGAATTTTGCCAGGGCACGATATATAGTGACTTCGGTGCCTCTTTGTTACCGATGATCGAAATACCTGATAGCTCTTTCACTTCAGTATCTGTTTTTTTCTCTTCGGCAAGAACGTTTTGCAATGCTGATAACTGCATCATCGCGCAATACAAAACTGTGTTAAGTATAGTTTTAATTTTCATAATGTCATTATCTTGAGCGCTATTCTCAACCGTTATCACAAAAAACTTTCATATCAAGACGTCCTTGATATATAGCTTATCTGGCCAGGCGTTGCTTCACGTCAGCAACCCATATAGAAACAGTTTTATCATCAGGCTCTAGCTCCAGGTAATCTTCATACTGCTGCAAGGCACATGCATAATCATGTATATACAGGTCACATAGAACACCCAGGTTTCTTACCGCTGGCAGGTATTCGGGATGTTCCTTAATAGCATTCTCATATGCAGTTCTTGCCGCTTTAAACCTTCCCGCCTTCCTGTATAACAGTCCTAACTCGTTATTTGCTACCGGGTGCCCAATATCCAGCTTGAGCGCACTTATCAGGTTTTCTTCAGCTGCTTTACTGTCACCCAGCTTGTTGTATGCGATGGCGATATTCACATAAGGTGCAGGCAGTCGTTTTTCTCGTTCGATGACGGTTTTTAAAACAGATACCGCCTGCGCGTTATTATCCTGCTGCATCAGAACGATAGCACTTTTAAAATCACGTTCTACATCGGAATCCACATCCAGGTAGCGTGACTCTTTCTTTTCATAACTTACGACAGCATCTTCCTTTACCTCTCCACCGCCACCTGCACAGGATAACAAGGTTAACGAGACAATCAGGATTGAAAAGTATTTCAATGCCTGCGCCATAGAACAATCAATTGCCCTGTTCATATAACTCATATCAACCACCTGCTCCTGCCTGCTCAGTTACAGCCTGCTTGTTATCTACTTCTTCATTATCAACTTCCTTGTTATCTCCTTTTTTATCTGTCTTTTTGTTATCTTTATCGACGTCCTTCACCTTGGTCTCAGCTTGAGGCTGAATCAGTGCAATTATCGCGCTACCCAGTTCTGTTTTTGCATAACGTGCGGGCATCAGAATGGACAGCTTAGAAATACTCTTATCGATCCACTCGTTATAGACGCCCACATCGAGAAGCTCCATATTCTTTTCATGAACGTTGATCGCTTTTTCCTCGAACGGGTATGCCTGCTCTTCGATCACCAGCTCGTACTGTTCGAGCTCCTCTTCGCTGAGGTTCGCCGGCCTCTCGGACTCCATCAAGGCGACACTAAACTCATAGTAGATCTCGGCGATATAGAAAGTAGCCGCCGCGGTAACCTCACCCACCTGGTAATCGACCAGCTTGGTATATGTATCGATAGCGGTACGCATACGCTGTTTTTTCTTCTTCAGGTTTTTCTTGAACGGCTTGACCAGCGCCACTTTCTTGAATGCTTCCAGCTCGGGTTCAGCCAGCACCAGTGAAGCTTTTGCAGCAAGGAACTTGGTGCGATCTGTCCTGCCATTACCGGCCACAGCATCACCAGCCACGATCTGTTTCAACTGGTAGATATACTGTTTCCGTTCGCCCTGCTGCAGGTAGATATCAGCCATCTTCTGACGGACTTCGATGGTATCTTCTATCGGTGTCGGGAAATAATCGACTAACTTGGTATATACCAGCAGCGCCTTATTCTTCTCTTCGGCTTTCACATATAATTCAGCCGCCTGGTTTAATGCTTCACGCCTTAGCTCCTTATCATCTGGATTCTCTTTTTCTATACGTTCGAATTCAGCTGCTGACTTCAGATACTTACCATCTTCCTTATAAACAACCGCCAGTTTTTTGGTTATATCAATATTCAATTTATTGTCGGGATACATTTTCCTGAAACCTTCCAGCACAGTCGCAACCGCGCCCCACTGTTTCAATAACATCAGCGATGCTGCCGCATCATATTCTGCAGTCGGCCGTATCTTTGAATTTGGAGCGACTTTCGCAACACGCAGGAAATGATCTGCCGCAAGCTTGTGATCGCCCAGCTTACGGGCCTGTTCACCCTGCTTGTATACAGACGCTGCAAGGTTCTCTGTCAACGAATCGTAACTCTTGTCCTTTCTATCGGTCAGCGCCAGTGTCTGTACATAGGCATCTTCTGCATCTTTATAGCTAGCTATATCGAATGAGGCATGTGCTACCACCATCCAGGCTGACCTTAAGAGTTTCTTGTCTGCATCTGGATAAACCTTGATGACCCGACGGCCATAGGTGATTGCCTGCTCATAGTCTTCGAGCGCATACATATCATCAACCGCAGCCACAAGCACAACAGCGGCATGTTTATGTGCCGGGTAGTATTCGGCAAACTTCAATGAGCTGCGGATGATCTCACGTTTTATCAGGTTGCGCTGCGACTGGCTGGCAACTTTCAGGTGTTCACGATATGCATAGACAGCGGCATAACCGGCACTAGCTGAATCTTCATGCGTAGGATAATTGTAGGCCGTACGCTCGTATTCAGCCGCGGCACCGAGAAAGTCTTTATGCTCCAGCAATAGACCTGCCAGCTGGTTGTTGAGTTTGGGAGCCTGTTTTTCTTCCGGGAACGATGACAGATACTCACGATACCAGTAGATCGCTTCCTGGTAATTTTCTTCTTTTTGTTTCTTCAACCGCCGATCCTGGTATAAGGCATGGTAGTGATTTGCCAGGTCGATGAGGTTTGATTTCAAAAAGGCGAGCACGGTCGGATTGTCGTTAATATCAAAGAATGTCCAGTAGTTCGCATTCAAAGCATACGTCCTGGAAAACTCTTTCTTGGCATCGACGACCAGGCGAGGAAAACCGCCTTTCTTATAAATCTCTATAACGCGGATATTGAAGTAAGGCGACTCTTTAGAAATCGGGTTCCTGTCGATGTAGGCCTGGTATGATTGGGCAGCATCGGAATAACGACGCTTGGTCAGGTAATACTCACCGAGGTGACTGTAGATACTCGCCTCATAGAAACGGTGTCCATGTTTGTCGAAGAACTCGACAATCGATTCAGCGCCACCCAGGTAGGAGAAGCTGAGACTGATAACACGGTATGTATCGTCGATACGTTTTTTCTCGATCTTGTTTTCTATGCTATCAAGGTCATAGCCGTTATCGATCTTGTAGTCGAGCATCGCAATGTAATCGCGAAGTGCTTCTTCGTACAGCTCCTGTTTGAAGTATGACCAACCCTGTTTATACAATGCCAGCTCATAGAACTCGGAGCCTACACCGGCATCGATTACAGCCTGGTAAGACTCTTCAGCATCCAGGTATTTCTTACGTGTAAAAAAATACTCAGCGCGACGAAACTGTGCTTCATCGATATGCCTGGACTGTGGATATTGCTTGATCAACTGGTCCAGTGTCTGCATGGCTATGTCCACCTGGCCGGTTTCTTCGTAAGCCCGTGACAACTGGTAGAGAACCTGGTCGTTACGTTCAAACAGTGGATACTTTTCTAACAGGCCTTTGTACAACTCGATAGCTTCTTTTGCTCCCGCTGCCTGTAAATCGTCAGCATCACCCGGTTTCTGTCCCGGAACATCAATCTTTTTATTCTCGGCTTTGCCCAGGTCGATCTTCTTACCTGCACGTTCACTAAACTCTTTTTCACTTTCGCTTAAATCTGCGATAGGACTGCCTTTGGCCGTAGTGCTCTCTTTTTCTTCACCTGCTGCAACGGGTACAAAACTGGTATCAGGTGTTTTTATATCTGTCGCCTGCGAAGCACTGTCAGCGACCGGGATCGCAGCTTTGGCATCAGGCAAATCTCCAGCTGCCTGTTGCGCTTTTGTCTCCTGCTCTAACTCCGCCTGCTCCTGCGCACCGGCGACATCTTCCGCCTCATACTCCTTCTGTATCTTCAGGTCAGCGAGTCGGCGCAGTGCCTCTGGCGTCATCTCTGTCTCAGGCGTTTCATTGAGGAACTTCTCGTAACTGGCCATGGCCTTCTCTAGGCTGCCGTCAACTTTTTCCTGCTTCAGCTCAAACTTTACATCGCTCAAGCTGCCAAGCGTACCTTCGTTACTGGTTGTAGCACAGGAGGCTAGTAGCATCGACGCTGTCAACAGAGCGGGCAGTAGCAAGTTGTCAGGGCGTATCATTCTCATCCTATTGACCTAACAACTTCTGTTTAAAAGACGAGGCACCACCAGCTGAGCCACCAGCCTCTGTTGCGGAATTATCCTGCGGCTTTTCCTCGACCACGGCTTCACCTGTCTCATCCGGTTTTTCTTCTATCGCTTGCGGTTTTTTATCATCGTCAACACTAGCTTCACCAAGCTGTTTGGCAATCTCGGCATCCAGTTGTGCTTTCGTTGCCCGGTCATAACTCTCCGCAAGGGCAAAGCGTGCTTTTATCTGGTACTCTTCCAGGCGTTTTCTACGACGATCAAGTTCGTTGATAGCCATGGTTTCCAGCAACCGGCCCTGCTTCGCCATCACGCCTTTTAATGTTCTTTGTGCAGCAAAAAGACGTGTTCTCAACTGGCGGATAGGAATGGTATATCCCTCGTAACTCTGCGTAGCCGCCTGCCTTGTCCTGATGAACGAGTTGTAAGTTATCTTTAGCTGCTTGATGACTTCGTCCAGAGAGATCAGGTTATTGTATGCATCTGTCAGGCGTTGATCATATTCACTATGTACCTGCCATGTCACGATACCGCGTAAGCGTTTAACGCGTAGCCGCGTATCTTTGCTGATCCCGGATGGGTCGGTTGCTATCTTTTCTTCCAGCGCAGCGATAACATCCAGGGCCTGGCGTTCGGTCGAAGTGGCGAGGTATTCAGGCCGTGGAGCGATCAGCATATTCTTTAGTTTTGTCGCCAGGTTCTCGCGCTGCTCGAGACGCAGTTTTATCCTGGCATCCAGCTTGATAAATTTCTTTTCGACAACCGGCAGCAACGGCTCCTGATATGCTCGCCTTATCTCGATCATCTCTTCGTAGACCCTCAGGTCATCGAGCCACTTATCGATGTGATGGCGCAGCTCTGCCAGGTCTTTGTAATTCTTATATGATTCCTGGAAATCATGTGATGCCATCAGTTCAAGGGTATAACGCGTTTCCGGTGTGTCGGGTAACTCCCTTAGATTCACTACCCAGTTTTTATCCTTGCTGGACTTCTCGTCGAGTAATGCGGTGAGAAACTTGCCTTTACGGATAGTCTTGATAGAGTCATCCAGGCTGCCGATCTCTCTTTCAAAAACATCCATAGCGTGACTGTAAAGATTTGCCGCATTGCCGTGTGCATTCAGTTTCCCATAAGCATAAGGAACGGCCATCAATACTTCCTGAACCGAATAGTTGGTCTCCGCACGTTTATGCAGGATAGACCATGGCACCAGTGCGCGGTCAAACTGACCATCGGCGACTGCGACCCAGCCCGCACCCAGCAGGGCCTTGTTAGAAAAAGGACCGTCGAGGCGTACCCGCTCAAAATATATCTTTGCTTTTTTTGCATAGGCTTTGTCGAGATAGTAATAAGCCAGCTTGAGGTTTGTCTTGTCTTTGAGTGCGAGCAGGCCATTATCACTGAACTCCATGGTGCCGAGCTCATCCAGCACACGCAGCCCCTGCTCTTCGTCACCGCTCTGCATAAGTGCGATGCCCAGGTTGTATAAGACGTAACCTTTTAAGGTCTTCTCTCCTTTCAGTTCCTGCAATATCTCTACTGCCTGGCTGAACTGAGCGGTATCGATGCTCGCCAATGCTTTGAGGTAGGCCACATCCGTCTTAAATGTTTCAGGTTCTTTGCCGCGTAACACATCCAGTGAATACTTTTCTTTGTAACGCGATTTATCGGGTTCATCGCGGATGAGTTCCAATGCGTACAGTGTATTCTGGGGATCATTCTTCTTATAGAACACCCTCGCAAGTGCCAGTGCTGCCTGGTTGCGTATCGCAAGATCAATGCCTTCGCCGAGTACCGCCTGAATCGCACGACCGGCTCGCCTGTTCATGCGATATTGCATCTCAAGTTCACCGACTGAGAATTCTGCCTGCGTCAGGTGGTTATGAAAGGGATCGAGGCCAGACTCATCCAGTTCGTAATATTGTGACAGTTCTGTGTCGAGTCGTGCCAGGGCATCGAAATGCAGATCCTGGTATGCGTAATACAGTACTTCACCGAAATACAGATCCCGCAGCTCTACATCTTTAAGGCCGCTCGCCGCATAGAGCGAAGAGCTGCATAAGAATACAGAAAAGATAAGGGTGAAACGAAGCAACATCTTTACCAGTCTTTGAAAGAGATCGTTTGGTCTGATGAACTACTGCCGGATATCTGAATTTCGACAAACTTCGGGCCAACAGCTTTTGTCACTGTGTAATTTTCACTGCGCTGATATTCATTACCGGATTTTGAACGCCCGATAAAACTGGCGACCAGCTGATGATCCCCGGTTTTGATGTTGCCGGTATAGATTCGCTGCACACCACCTGCTCTTAGTGCTTCGATCTCCTTGAAAGTGTAGAGGTGATGCGCGACAACCTTGTTGTCCATCTTTATCTGCACTGCATCCAGCACGAAACCTTCATCGCTGGCGACAGAGACGAACACTGACACCTGGGTATTCGATGGGAACAATAGTTTTTCTTCAAGACGCGACAGTTCCGAAGTCAAATCCAGTACATCTTTTTTGATATCCTGCACCTGCTCATCGAGACCCTTGATCTGCTCATGGCTAACTTCAGCCGCATATAATGGTAAAGGGATGGAATTTATTAATAGAAATACAGGGATAAAAAATCTGGAAAATAAACTTTTCAGCATGGCTTTAATCTCTTCTGGCTACACGGCTAACCGTGAGCTGTGACACGTAATACATAATGTGCGTTTGTGTTGAATATTCGACAAGTATATAAAAGGATATCGAAAAGTCTGTAAAAACGGGGTAAAAAACAGTTTTTTCTATAACAAGATTCTTGTGATACAGTTATAAAAACATGTTATATGCATAGCGGCATGTGTAAGTAATATATATTGACAAATCAACCACTAAGAAAGCTCAGGCACAGAAATATCAAAAATGGCTAAAACAGGCGCAACAGGATTCAAACGGATTATTAATGCTGCGGGTTATTCATGGGCAGGGTTGAAGGCAGCTTATACTAACGAGGCAGCTTTTCGACAGGAGCTCTGGCTGGTTATCGTATTGTCACCGATCGCTTTGATCTTCGGGCCGAGTTACGCCGATAAGGCGGTGTTACTGGCAAGCCTGGTATTTATCCTGATTATCGAGATCCTCAACTCGGCACTCGAAGCCGTAGTCGATCGCTTTGGCGATGAGATACACCCCTTGTCGGGACGTGCCAAAGATATGGGCTCTGCCGCTGTGCTACTCGCCTTTTTCGTTAGCGGCCTGATCTGGTTTTCGGTTTTCAGCGAAACGCTGGGGTTCTGACCCTGATCCCGTACCCTGCTACCGATATCGCGGTCTGTTTATAGTTTGCCACTTGATGCATCGGTCGAGGTTCGAATCCTGAACACTGGCAAAGAAAACAGTTCTCGCTCGATGCTGACTAATAGCTATAGTAAAAAGTGTAATTTAGCTCACATTAGAATTTTTTAACTATACTAGTACTCATTAAAATAAATATCCAATACTCACTCACACCAGTAATAATATTATGAATATCAAGCAACTACTATGTGTATTGGCGGTTTCTGCACCGCTTACAGCAAATGCCGATTTCCTGTCCGTTTCTGCCGGCGCCGGTGCATGGAATACAGATACTTCTGGCAGTTTCAAGAAAACATCGGATCCGGCTGATATCGACGTCAAAGACAACCTGTTCTGGGACAGCGAGACACAGGGATACGCCTTCGTTACTTTCGAACACTTCGTACCGATCATACCAAATGCACGTCTGATGCTCACCAAGGTCGACCAATCCGGAAGTGGTGCCACAAGTTTTGACTATGATGGTGATACCTATGCTGGCAACGTCAGCAATGATTTTTCATTACAGACTCTTGACCTTCTGCTGTATTACGAAGTACTCGATAATATCGTCAGCCTCGATCTGGGTCTGAACATACGTAACCTGCAGGTGGATTTCTCTGTCGCGGCTGATGCGCCACCAACATCGACTTCCGACTCTATCGATGAGACCGTACCGATGTTATATGTGATGGTTGGCGGCTCGCCATGGCCTGACCTGATCCTCAGCGGTGAACTGAGTTATGTCGCATACTCTGGCAGCAGCATCTCTGACTTCACTGCAAAAGTCGCTTATACCACGAATTTCTTCGTCGGCTTTGAAGCAGGCTACAGAAAGCAGAAATATGAATTTGATGATATCTCCGACAATGATGCCAACCTGAACTTCGATGGCGTGTTCGCCGGTGCTTATCTGAAGTTTTAATTTAGCTGTATTCACCACAGAGGCATAGAGAACGCAGAGGATACCAAGAATTCCCATGTTTCCGCACCAGCGGTGCACAACAATATAGTTTCTTCTGTGCTCTCTGTGCCTCTGTGGTAAAACAGCTTAAAGGTTCAACCATTACTCCTCGATCGCCGGCAGCTGCGTCTGATGCGACTGCAGGAACCACTTGTCTGTCACCACGTTTTTGGTAAACCAGTGCGTCTTCATCAGCTGTCTGGCAAAGAACTTCTTAACAAACTCCGGTAAACGTTCCATCATATCCGGGCCCGGTAACCGTTTACCGAAACGCTGCTCAATCGCATGATTATAAGACTGCAGTTTTGCTTTGCTGTAATCTCCATCACATTCACGGATCACCTCGGCAGCCAGCATGGCTGACTCAACAGCAGGTCGTATACCTTCGCCACTCTTTGGATAAGCCAGACCGGCTGAGTCGCCGATCAAAAGAACATTGTCGGCCACCATCTCACGTACGGCATGGTTGTATAGCAGGTAGGCATGACCATTATATTTTGCAGTAATATCTTCTGGAATCTTTCCCTGCGCTGCAAGACGAGCACAGAAGTCTTTAACATGGCTGGATAATTTACTCTTATCCTCACGGCCCAGTCCGATATTGAGGTAATCACCTTTACGGAAGACCCAGCCGTATCCCATCAGGTCGGGAGTAAAGAATAGCTCTGGCACTTCTTCTTTTATGGTGCAGGCCTGTTTCTGCTCGGCACTCATCTCGAACTCGGCTTCCTGTGCTACCACTGCCAGTTCACTGACACCTTTTGAATCGATCGCACGCGCCACCGGACAGTAATGGCCACCGGCACCGATCACCAGTTCTGCCTGGTATTCTCCATTTACCAGCCAGCCATCATCATTTTTTTCCATCTTATTGAAGGCATGCTGCAGAATCAGGTCTGCACCGCAGCGCTGTAGCAGGTAGTCATCGAACTCTATGCGGCGGATGCCATAACTCACTGGCGCTCCTGGATAGCTCGACCCCACCTGCTTCTGCCCAAGCATACCGATATTAAAACCGCTGATCTTCTGCAACACGCGTCCATTGGCATAATCTTCCAGGTCAATGTTTAACACGCGCATCACTTCAGGTGTGACCCAGCCAGCACAGATCTTCTGTCGTGGGAAAGACTGTTTATCGAGGACACCGATCTTCAGTCCCGAGCTTTTTAAACTATAGGCAAGTGTCGAACCAGCAGGACCGCCGCCAACGATCAGGACATCATAAGTTTGCATGCATTATTCCGGCTCGGCCGAGACGATGGTTAATTTAGCCTTGCTTGCCGATTTTCTCTTATCGTAGATATAGTGACGTGACCAGGGCACATTGTGGCTCTCGCAATGGTGGAACACTACCTGGAACAGTTGCAGTTCACCGGTATTGAACGCGGCTATCGAACCATAGAGATATAACCCCCACGCCTTGACGAACTCTTCATCCATCATTTCGGTAATCTGTTCTTTATGTTCTTCGAAACGTTGCGCCCAGAATTCGAGCGTACGCGAATAATGTAATCGGATGTTTTCTACATCGTATACAGCAAAGCGGTTAGTTTCGAAGATGTTCATCATCTGGCTCAATGCAGGTGGACGTGCACCCGGGAAAATACGACGTTCTATCCAGGCGTTCATCGGCCCTTCGGTCGTTCTGCCGATAGTATGGATGAGTCCGCGGCCATCAGGTTTCAGACAGCGCTTTACGATAGCACCCAGCTCTTCATAGTCATGTATGGCGACATGCTCGAGCATACCAACCGAAACAAATACGTCATATGTACCTGAGAGATTTCGATAGTCATCGAGTACATACTCTATCTGCTCTGTCAGCCCTTCGTCTTCAGCGCGCTGCCTTGCATATTTGACCTGCTGTTTCGAGATATTGTATGCGGTCACAGTCACGCCATAATGCTTTGCCATAAAACGCGCCAGACCACCCCAGCCACATCCAGCTTCAACCACCTTGTCACCTGGTCTCAGGTCGAGCTTGCGACAGACATGGTGCAGTTTAGCGATCTGCCCCTGTTCCAGCTTCATATCCTCATTTGGGAAATATGCGCAGGTATACTGCATCTCTTCCTTGTCTAACCAGAGTTTATAGAAGTCATTACCGATATCATAATGATGATGTATATTCTCTTTTGCTTTATCGAACGAGTTGAAGATTCGGCGATGACCCAGCCATATGATCAAACGCCTGAGCAGGCCCGGCTTGCCTTTACCACTGATCCCCCTATAGATGGCCTGCATAAACTCAGCCATATGACCTTCGAAAACAACACGTCCTGAACAATACAGGTCGCCCCAATGCAGTTCAGGATCGATGATAGTCTTAAGTAATGCGACTCGATCACAATACACCATGACAGCAATCGGATCATCGCAGGGAGGCGTTACTTCGACGCCATCCCACAGACTGATACGAACCGGAGGGTTACCGACAACATCCAACATCTTTTTCACCAGCCAGCGGTCCAGCCACGTCACACCCGAGTGAAACATCGGTGATTTCTTGCGATGAAATTTTATAGAAGACGAGTGCGGCTGTGCTGCGGCACCAGTTCCTGTCACATCCTGTGCGCTTTCGATATCTTTATTTTCTTTTAGAGCCATATTCTCTCTCGTCACAACGCAAAAAGTATTCTTCAAGGACGTTATTTCAGATCAGGGACTTCTAGCTTTTAATACTAAATGATTCAAATTGATAAGCAAAGCCTCCTGTTTGAAAGATATCGACATAATAGATAGCATTACCACGGTTTCTCATGCCCCTCCGCACGAAAGAAACTGCCACATGAAGCGACATCAGGTTACAATGCTGCCTATGTTACAAGCGAAAAATCTTGGCGTCAGGCGAGGCGTCAAACTACTATTCGAAGACGCCAGCTTCCAGATCCATCCCGGGCAAAAAGTCGGTATAACCGGCGCTAATGGAACAGGAAAATCCAGCCTGTTCTCACTGATCTTAAATAACTTGCAGGCTGATAGCGGTGACTGCAGCTACCCGGATAACTGGGTGGTAGCACATGTCTCACAGGAACTGGCCGATAGCGACCGGCAGGCGATCGAATTCGTACTCGATGGCGATAACGAACTGAGACAGGTACAGCGGGCCATCGACAAAGCAGAAAAAGCGGGTGATGGTATACAGCTTGCGAACCTGCATGGACAGCTGGACAACATCGACGGCTACACCGCCGGCTCGCGCGCCAGCCAGTTACTCGCCGGCCTGGGCTTTAAAGCCAGTGATGAGTCACGCGCTTTCAACGAATTTTCCGGTGGCTGGCAGATGCGGCTCAACCTGGCGAAAGCGCTGATGTGCCGATCCGATCTGCTGTTACTGGATGAACCCACCAACCACCTCGACCTGGACACGATCATCTGGCTCGAGTCATGGCTGTCTGCTTACCGGGGCACACTGTTATTGATCTCGCATGATCGCGACTTCCTGAATAATGTCTGTAGCCATATCGCTCACCTGGAACAGCAAAAGATACAGCTCTATACCGGCAACTACTCTGCCTTCGAACGCATGCGCGCAGAGCGGCTGGCAAACCAGCAGTCGGAATACATCAAGCAGCAACGCCATATCGCCCACATCGAATCTTATATAACAAGATTCCGCGCCAAAGCGACCAAGGCCAAACAGGCACAGAGCCGACTGAAAGCACTCGAGCGCATGCAGACCATCGCACCGGCACATGTCGATTCACCTTTTCATTTTTCCCTGTTTGAACCGGAGAAAATCCCGAACAGCCTGCTACACATGGAAGCAGTCTACGCAGGCTACGATGATAAACTGATATTGAAAGGCGTCGACTTCCAGCTTCTGCCTGGTGACAGGATCGGTCTGCTCGGACCGAATGGTGCAGGTAAATCCACCTTCATCAAAGTTCTCGCCAACCAGATAGAGATATCCAGTGGCGAATACAGGTTAGCAAAAGAGACCCGCATCGGTTATTTTGCACAGCACCAGTTAGAACAGCTGCATAATGAGCATACGCCTGTAGAGCACCTGCAACAGATCGACAGGAATGCCCGCGAAGCCGATCTGAGAAATTATCTTGGTTGTTTTAGTTTTTCAAATGACATGGCATTGTCAAAGATACAGAATTTCTCAGGTGGCGAAAAATCCAGGCTGGTACTTTCGATGATAATCTACCAGAAACCCAACCTGCTATTACTCGATGAACCGACCAACCATCTCGATCTTGAGATGCGTGAAGCGCTGGCAGAAGCCCTGCAGGAATTTTCCGGCGCCATGGTGATCGTCTCACACGATCGGCACCTGCTCAATTCAACATGCGACCAGTTGCTGCTTGTGCATCAACAGAGCATCGAGGAGTTCCCTCTAGGACTCGACGACTACCCCAGGTGGCTGAACGAACATCACGCCACACTCTCCGTCGACACAACAGACGATGATGCGATTAATGACAATAACAGCAGGAAAGCTGTCTCGAACAAAGACAGAAAACGTCTCGAAGCAGAACAGAGAAAGAAGACGCTGCCGTTAAGAAAAAAAATAAAAAAGCTCGAAGACGATATGCAAGCGTTATCTGACAAACTTGCCAAGATAGATCAGCGTTTATCTGACAGTGACATATACGCTGATCAGAACAGACAGGAACTGCAGGGATTATTACTGAAGAAAGCTGAAATCGATAAGGCACATGATACTGCAGAAAGCGAATGGTTTGAATGCAGCGAAGAACTCGACAGCATTTCCAGCTAACATGATTGATAAAAGTGACATCCAGACCAAACCGGCAACTTATTTCGTGCCGCTACTCCAGTATTATCTCAATACAGAAGCATGTTCTGTATTGAGATAATAACCAAGCTTATCTAATAAACTATCAGACCTGTTTCATCATACACAATCCGAGCGATACCTTTGCATATTATGCTCAGCATCGTCATAACACATGATGATGTCTTTCACGATATCGCTCCGCACGATGTCGGAATATTCAAATTCGTGAACATAGACGCCTTTCACCGCATGTGTACGACAGATAGCATCATGCAAGCCGGAATAACAACGGATATCTGACTGGCTCAGGTCGCCACTGATAACCACTGTTGACTGCTCACCGATACGGGTCATAAACATCTTTATCTCTTCAGGTGTACAGTTCTGAGCTTCGTCCAGCACCACGAACGCACGATTGAAAGTTTTTCCTCGCATATATGCCAGTGGTTCTACCGAGATATTGCCATTCTTGAGCGCACACTCGATCACACCTTTTCCGGCATTACTTATCAGACATGATTTAAATGCGCTGAAATAAGGATCAAACTTTTCATCTAACTTGCCGGGCAGGAAGCCCATGCTATTGCCCGCCTCTACCGCCGGACGGGTAAAGATTATACGATCGATATCACCGGATATTAATGCCTGCGCGGCCATTGCCGCTGCACAGTAGCTCTTTCCTGTACCAGCAGGACCTAACCCAAATATCAGTGTATGAGTTTTGATGGCTGCCATAAACATATCCTGAGATTTATTCTTAGGCTGGATGGGTTTTAATTTCTGGGACTGATGCTGGTACTGGTGGGAAGAGGATTTTCGAGAGTGGGAGGGAGGGTATGGATCGTTATGCGGAGAGGAGTGGAAATCAATGACTACGTTATCTTCCGACATGTAATCTTGTTGTTGTAATTTATTTTTTTGTCTTTTCGCTCGACCATGCTTTCTCGACATGCACACACCTCGGAAGTTGGTTAATAAAGTTGTTAAATAAATTCAGTCTTAAGATAATATTTTTTTACGAACACCTCTTTGTTTCGTTACAAGTATTATTACTACTTTATATTAATAATGTAAACAACTTTTTAAAAATAATTATTTATTTTAATGTCAGAAAAAAGATATTTACCTTAACGATTTTTAATTTACACTTATGACATGGGCGAAGAAATACAATACAGTCGTTTTAACAAAACTGACTATCAGAAATTTACTTCATGTCTCAAAGAAGAAACCGCGTTAGTAAAAAACTGGTTTGATGACGGTCGTTTTTCTTCTGCGCCACTGATGGCGGGTTATGAGCTCGAAGCCTGGCTGATCGATAAGGTCGGGCACCCCGTTGCCATCAACGAATCTTTCCTGGAAAAAGCGGACAATGATCTGTTAAGCCCCGAACTCGCAAAGTTCAATGTCGAACTCAACGTTACCCCGGGCAAGTTATCCAGCAATATCCTGTCCACTTTCGAAAAAAAA
>SWCD01021083.1_pt1 | contig 47400 bp, 40 predicted proteins | sample 4693011 | NCBI WGS metagenome assembly SWCD01 (sample SAMN10267278, study PRJNA491770) | bioreactor metagenome | isolation source: DHS bioreactor inoculated with marine | place: Japan: Omine Ridge, Nankai Trough
TCAATCCACATCACCCTCCAGTTTCAGCAGGCAGGATGACGATTACCTTCAAAGACATCGAACACGCCGCTTCGACCATCGCCGGCAAGGTTCCACACACGCCATTTGTGCAGGCATCCACATTGTCTGCCGTGACCGGCGTCAATGTGATGTTGAAACTTGAAACATTGCAGACGACCAATGCGTTCAAAGTGCGTGGGGCCCTGAACAAACTGCTGTCCCTGACACCCGAAGAGCGTGAACGTGGTGTCATAGCCCTGTCGGCAGGCAACCATGCACAGGCCGTTGCATATCACGCCACGCAACTCGGCATTGCCGCGACCATAGTAATGCCGGAAACGACGCCATGGACCAAAGTGGAACGAACCCGTCATTTTGGTGCGACAGTTGAACTGGCCGGTGAAACACTGGCTGAAGCACGCGACCACCTCAACCTTCTTATAGAACAACAAGGCCTGGTGCTGGTGCATCCCTACAATGACCCGCTGGTCATGGCCGGCCAGGGCACAATCGCTCTCGAAATGCTGGCTGATGCACCGGACCTGGACAGCTTGATCATCCCGATTGGCGGTGGCGGACTGATCAGCGGCATGGCGGTGGCAGCCAGAGCAATCAAGCCGGAGATCGAAATCATCGGCGTCCAGCTGGAACGCTATCCGTCCATGCACGCAGCCATCAACAATACCGGTGCCGAATGTGGCGGCTCGACGCTGGCAGAAGGTATCGCTGTGCGCGATGTCAGCGAGATTGCGATCGAACTGTGCAAAACCCTGGTCGATGACATTGTACTGGTTGGCGAAAGCGCCGTCGAAGAAGCTGTCGTCAGTTTGCTGTCGCAGGAAAAACTGCTGGCCGAGGGCGCCGGTGCGGCTGGCGTGGCTGCACTGCTGCAAGACCCGACACGCTGGAAAGGCAAGAAAGTTGGCCTGGTTGTCTGCGGTGGCAATATTGATCAACGCATGCTCGCTTCGCTGATAGTGCGCGAACTTGGCCGGGACAATCGTGTGGTTTCGCTCAGATTTCGGATAGAGGATCGACCCGGCGTTCTAGGCCTCATTTCAACTGCACTCGGTGAACAGAAAGCCAACATTCTCGAGGTGCATCACCAGCGCAATTTTCTTGACGTGCCTGCCAAGGGTGCAGTGCTGGAAATCACAATTGAAACACGCGGACCGTATTATGCAGATGCGTTTGTGGCTGCGTTGCGCAGTCAGTCTTATATCGCAAAAGTCTCACAACTGGGCACCGGTGAGTAAATTGCGGGGCTGCATGATTGCATTGTTGACAATCGCGGCTACACATTTAACCCTTGGCCCAGATCAGTTGCTCAATGTCCTTTGACCGATTGCAAATACGCAAAAACAAACGGATTTCCCTACCTTGAGTGTTGAGCGCCGAAATTTCCCGCAGTTTTTCATAACTGCACCGGCACCCTGCCCTTATCTGGAAGGTCAGCAGGAGCGCAAGGTGTTCACCCATCTGATTAATGCAGATGCCCGGCAACTTCACGACACCCTGGCACAAGGCGGTTTCCGTCGGTCCCAGAATATTGCCTATCGACCCGCCTGCGACGGTTGTGCTGCGTGCGTGTCCGTGCGCGTACCCGTCGCCCGGTTTGAGTGGACAAAATCGTTCCGGAAATTGTTGCGGCGCAATCGCCACATTGCAGGCAGTACCATGCCGGCGAAGGCGACTGCCGAACAATATTCCGTGTTCAGACGCTACATTGACGAACGCCATGGCAGTGGCGGCATGTCCGATATGTCCATGATGGATTATTCAGCCATGGTTGATGAAAGCTTTGTCGAAACCCGCCTGATCGAATACCGGCTTGCTGCGCAACCGACACTATCCGGGCCGGACGGACGCAAGGGCGAGCTTGTCGCCACGGCGCTGACTGATATCCTGGAAGACGGCTTGTCGATGATTTACTCGTTTTTCGCACCGGAGTACGCCGCCAGCAGCATCGGCACATACATGGTGCTGGACCATATTGAAAGGGCAGAACGCGCAGGCCTTCCCTATGTTTATCTGGGGTATTGGGTCAAAGGCTCTCAGAAAATGGACTACAAGGCCCGCTTCCTGCCGCAAGAGCGGCTGTCCCAGACAGGCTGGTTGCTGCATGAGCGCCGGGATACAGGGCGCAAATGACAACGACAGCAGCTCCACTACCCGGATCAAGTGCAGAAAGAGGGATCGTACTGTCCTTTCTGGGCGGACTGTTGCTTTCGTTCGATGTACCGCTTCTAAAATTGTCGGGTGCAGACACCTGGACCATAATCCATGTGCGCGGCATGATGTTGTTTATCGCAATGTTCGTGTTCTGGTTTTTTTTCATCAGGTTGCGGGGCAACAAGACGGCCTTCATCAACGGCAAGACGGGCTACCTGATTGCAGCCCTTGCCGGAACTGCGAATATCATGTTCGTGGCATCGATCAGCCTGACATCAGTTGCAAATGTCGTATTCATACTGGCTTTCAACCCCATGTTTGCCGGATTGTTGGGCTGGTTTTTCCTGAAGGAGCGCCTGCAACTGGCCACCTGGATTGCCATTGGATGTTCGCTTGCGGGCGTGTTACTGATCGTCGCTGACGGCCTGCAACTCGGTACGTGGCAAGGCGATTTGCTGGCGTTGGGTGTTGCTGTAATCATGGCTGCGTCGCTGACCATCATTCGCTACTCAGGCACCAACCAATCACTCAGCGCCGGCACCGGGCATCTCGTGTCGGCAATGATTGCCGCGCCGCTTGCCATGCCGGGCACACTCACTGCCGCCGGTTGGGGCTGGATGGCCATGAACGGCTTTCTTGTAGCACCCGCAGCAACAGCGCTCCTGATGATCGGGCCAAGGTACGTCGCAGCGGCCATCGTTGCCATGTTCTTTCTGCTTGAAACAGTACTGACGCCAATCTGGATATGGGCCATATTTTCAGAAGCGCCCAGCACGCTTTCATTGCTTGGCGGAGCCATTGTCATTGTGTCCCTGATTGGTCACAGCCTGTGGCGGTTCAAAACGAAACGCACTCCTGAAACTGTCCCACAATGACCAAGCTTTCGGACCGATTGTTTTCGAATCTGTGAAAAATGCTGATTGCCTTGAAAACACGCGTTTATTGACCTGGCATGATTATTGCTTCTGACGGGAATGTAAAAGAAACCACTTGCAGACAGAGGGCAGAATGCTGCATCGGGGACTCAGGGATCCATTGGCCGCAGTGGACGTGGTACATCGCCTATTGGCAAGAGTACAGCGTCACGGTCTGACCGTTCATACATCAAATGATTTTCACGCGTTTATGAAAGCGCGGAAACACCTGCGGGGTGATGTCGTATCGCCAATGTTCGACCCAAATATTGGCGAGCTCTCGTCAAAAGCTTTCTGGATATCAATGGCAGACGCAGGCGGAAACATCCAATGTATCCAAGCCTGCCGGCTCGACTTTGTTGACACTTCTCTGGCTGACTGGGTGGTAGGATGGATGGTTGGATTGTATCTGAAACGGGGGCAGTTAATGGTGCCGGAGTTTCTTGAACCACCTTTGGAGAGCCGATCGCGCAATGTTCGCGGTTGGTTGGTTTATCACGGAGAAATGTGGATGGCGCGTGATTACCGTGGCGTCGACAACTTGTTTGATAACATGGCATCGCTTGCGGTAGTGACAGCTTATCTGAAATGGCAGCCAGATGCAATCTGGGGTTTGGTTTCTACAGCGTTGGCCATGCGGGGGCAAGGCAACAGAATGAGCTATTCACATGTAGAACGCAGTTTTCTGAGATGGAATTTGGCAGTTCCCGGAGTCCCAGAAAATGAATGGCTCGTGCTGTCAGAGAGGCAGGATCTTGACTTTTTGGTTGAGGAACGATCAGTGACAGGTGTTGTGCTCAAAGGAGATTGATGTCTACGTGGCCGAATTCGCTCACAATAGAAACACCCTGTCGTCCATCAGCAAAATTGTGTGGCAAGATAACTCTCTGATAGGTAAACCATCGCGCCGTCTTGTTCATGGGTATTGAAGCGATCACGTGATCATAGTGTGGCTCGCCAGTTCTAAGTACCTGCTTGTAAGCGCTCGAGACTATGTGGTCATACGAATGCCCTGACAAGCATGGAAATGTGTCAGGCTGCACACCAAACAATTTGGCGATTCCTGAATTTTCACCAACTCTATCAACAAGGAAACGATCAGTCTCGGTATCCAGAACACAATCGACGGTTACATCCGGTCTGGAGGCTCTTTCGTTGTAAACGTCCGTCAACAAATCGGGCACCCACGATGACAAAGCCGGATCCATCGACTTTACAAAAGTCTTTTGCCGCAGGTGGATATCGCTTTTGACAATCAGATCATTAAGCCGCAGGTATGCTTCTGATGGATCACTGACAGTCTGGGTAAACCAGCCGGACAGGAAAAACTCGAATGTATACGGTCCCGGCATGCTGAGAAGTGTTTCAGCCACATAGTACAATGATGCCCAATTGGACGCGAACATGGCCCAACGCACGACCGTGCCTTTATGCCCTGTGCTGACATGAACCCCACCTGAGCGCTGCATCAGCGATTCAGGGTTTGAATTGGCGGGATCGGAGAAAGGGTCGATTTCGACCTTCCCGTTCACTATCCAGTATTCTGTGCCGTCCATATTCCTTACCGCCGCTGGAATAAACCAGTACCTGCTACCCTTCAAAACAGATACTAAGTCTACCTGCCTCCGGAACTCCATGATTAGGTCATATTTGGGAAAATAAAACGTTAAACAATGGATTGACAGGCCTACGCTGCAAACGAAACGGTGAACATTTTCAATCTGCATTCAGCGCACGAATTATTGTGCGATGTCACCCGCCAGCAGAAAAGAGCGCAACAGTTCAATGCGATACCAGTTCAACTGGATTGAGCCGTTACAATCGGCAGCGCATCACAGGCCAAAACTATTGTTCCTTGGAAATCCTTTTGGTGGCAGACGACCTGCCTGGGCGCGAGCACCCAGCCATTCTTCCAGATTGCTGACCGTCCAGTTACGTCCCGATGAGTCGGTCCAGCTCAGCCCATCAGCCAGCTTGAAGGTTCGGACATCTGCCAGCCCGCCATCCTTGAATTTCTGCAGACGCACGCCTTTTCCTCGCGGCATTTCCGGCAATTCATCGAGCTTGAATATCACCAGTTTGCGGTTTTCGCCAATGCTGGCCACATGATCATCGCCTGCCGTAATGTGACGACACACAAGAGCTTCGACCGGCAGTTTCACATTGAGAACCTGCTTGCCTTTTCGGGTATTTGCCAGACAATCGTCCTGGGCAACGACAAAACCATCACCAATCGTCGAGGCCAGCAGTATCTGGCCGCCGGAGCGATAAATAAACAACGCCACTATGGCATCTGATGCGTCCATGTCAGCCATCAATCGAACCGGCTCACCGTGACCGCGTCCACCGGGCAGCTTATTCACATCAAGTGTAAAGAACCGTCCGGACGAGCTGAGCAGTAAAATCTTGTTGGTGGTTTCCGCATGCACGGTAAACCGGGCCTTGTCGCCATCCTTGTAGGCTATGGCTGAAGTATCCTGAAGATGCCCTTTGAGCGCCCGGATCCAGCCCTTGTCGGAACACACGACAGTAACCGGTTCCTTCTCGATCATTGCCTCCTCGAGGTCAAAGTCAATCTCCGGCGCCTCGGCAAACTCGGTCCGCCGGGCCCCAAGGGCCGTTTTCTTGCCAAATTTCTCGCGCGTTGCGCGAACTTCATCAGCTATGCGACTCCACTGCTCGTCATCAGATGCAAGCAGGGCTTCAAGGCCGGCTTTCTCCGCATTCAAGGCATCGTATTCCTTGCGGATTTCAAACTCTTCCAGTTTGCGAAGAGCCCGTAGCCGCATGTTGAGAATGGCTTCAGCCTGTACATCGGTCAGATCGAAACGTGCCATCAGAACAGGTTTGGGTTCTTCTTCGGCCCGGATAATCGCAATCACCTCATCGATGTTCAAATAAGCGACAAGGTATCCGCCCAGCACCTCCAGCCTGCGGGAAATGACTCCTACCCGATGCCTGGAGCGGCGCACCAGCACATCTTTCCGGTGCTCCAGCCATTCGCGAAGCACCTCGGCCAGCGACATGACCTTGGGCACCTTACCGCCTGACAACACGTTCATGTTGAGCGACAACCTGCTCTCCAGATCCGTCAACTTGAACATCTGCTCCATGAGCAACACCGGATCAACAGCCCGGCTCTTCGGCTCCAGCACAAGACGAACGTCTTCTGCAGATTCATCGCGCACATCTCCCAGCAAAGGCAGCTTTCGATCAGTCAGCAGTTCAGCAATCTTCTCAACCAGCCTGCCCTTCTGCACCTGATAGGGTATCTGGGTGATGACAATCTGCCATGTTCCCCTGCCCAGGTCCTCGGTGGTCCAGACAGCCCGTACGTGAAAACCACCGCGCCCGGTTCGGTATGCGCTGGCGATCTGATCAGGCGTATCAATAATGATACCGCCGGTCGGCAAATCAGGCCCGGGAACGAACTGCATCAGCTTGTCCATGCCGGCATTGGGAAACTTGATCAAATGCAGCGCTGCATCACACAATTCCCCTGCATTGTGCGGCGGGATGGCGGTCGCCATTCCAACAGCAATACCGGTGGCGCCGTTGGCCAGCAGATTGGGAAACGCACCCGGCAGAACGACAGGTTCGGAATCCTCGCCATTATAGGTTTCGCGAAAATCAACGGTATCTTCGTCAATACCGTTGAGCAATGCCATGGCCACTTCGGTCAAGCGCGCTTCGGTGTACCTGTAGGCAGCAGCATTATCACCGTCGATGTTGCCGAAATTACCCTGTCCTTCAACCAAGGGGTAGCGCTGGGCAAAGTCCTGCGCCAGCCGCACCATGGCATCGTAAACGGCCTGATCGCCATGCGGATGATATTTGCCGATGACATCACCGACAACGCGGGCACACTTTTTGAATCCCTGGTTGGGGTCGAGCTTCAACATGCGCATGGCAAACAACAGCCGCCGGTGAACCGGCTTCAGCCCATCGCGCACATCTGGCAATGCCCGGTGCATGATGGTCGACAACGCATAGGCAAGATAACGCTCTTCAAGCGCTGATCTGAGATCAATGGGCTCGATACCCTCGGGCGCGCCCGGTGGGGCCAGGTCAGACATGATTCGATTCCTTTGCGACGATGATGCAAAATGCCGCTTTTCAGATGATTCATGCAACAGTTTCGGGAGTTTCATCCCTCAACAAGTAGTTCCAGGTGCACGAATTCGGCTTTTTCGGTGTGCAGAATGTTGCAAAAGGGACACAGTTGCAGAAAAGAGCATTTCCCAAGGCAGGTGCTGCAGGCCAGTCTCTGAGCATCTGCTGATCGGGGCTACCTAGACATGCCTCACTTAGATGGAAGCATGCTCTAAACACTACAGAGAGTTACAAAAGGCCGGTGGAAACTCCACCGGCCTTTATCGTGTCCGGTTGATCCGGAAATCACACCCGATGGATCAGCACATGTACGATGGGGCGCTTGCCCCATTCATTCTCCACACGCCGGCGAACCGACTGGCGCAGTTTTTCCTCGACGGCCTCGTCAACCTGGCGGCGCTTGCGCGGAATTGATTCAAACACCTCTTCGACGACATCCAGCACAAGCTCAAAGAATTCATAGCCTGCTTCAGTCTCCTCCGGCAGACCGTCAAGTACTGCTTGCGGATCATCAACCATCCGGCCACTGCCATCGATCACCAGGGATATCGCGACCACGCCGACATGAGCCAACTTGCGTCGCTTGCGCGCCGGTCCGTCCTGGCTCGGCACAATAATGCGACCATCTACATGCAGCCTGCCGCCGGGCACATCGTCAACAATTTGCACAGGTCCCGGCGCCAATCGCAGCACCTCACCCGCCATGGCGCGTGCAGTCGCAGGTACACCGCATTCAGCGGCAAACTGGGTTTGCTTCACCAGATGGCGCGCCTCGCCGTGCATCGGCACAAGCAGCTTTGGTTTCAGCCAGTGATAAAACTGGCGCAACTCGTCCTGACGCGGGTGACCCGATGTATGAACCAGGGCATCATCAGAGGTGATAACCTCTACGTGTTGTTCCGCCAGCTTGTTGAGTAGTTCGCCAACGGACTTCTCATTGCCGGGAATGGTTTTCGATGAAAAAATCACCAGGTCATCTTTATCCAGCGTTATGTCGGGATGGTTGTCCGCTGCTATGCGCGCCATGGCCGCACGTGGCTCACCCTGCGAACCTGTACACAGCAGCACCACCTTGTCCCTGGGCAGATAGCCGTATTCGGTCTGATCACGAAAACTGTTGCCTTCCTTCAACAGACCGACTTCGCGTGCCGCAGCAATGATGTTGTGCATCGCCCTGCCCGCCACAACGATCTCGCGGTCGTTGGCGCGAGCTGCCTGCGCAATCGAGGTTATGCGTCCGACGTGACTGGCAAAGGTGGTTATCGCCACCCGGCCTTTCGCCTCCCCCATAATCAGCGCAAGGTTGGCGGAAATCTCCGATTCGGACGGCGAATGACCTTCACGCAGCACGTTCGTCGAGTCGCAGACCAGTACATCGACGCCTTCGTTTCCAATCTGCTTGAGACGATCAATATCCATTAATGGCGGAATGGTTGGCGTAGGATCCAGTTTCCAGTCACCGGAGTGTACAATCGTGCCTGCAGACGTGCGTATCGCCAGCGCTGCCGGCTCGGGAATTGAATGGGTGACAGACACATACTCAATCGAGAAATCACCGGCTTCGACCGTGCCGCCAAGCGGAATGACCCGCAAAGGCACCTCGCCCAACAAACCGGCCTCGCGAAGTTTTCCCTTCACAAGCTCCGCGGTAAATGGTGTGCAATAAACCGGGCAGCGCAGCTTGGGCCAAAGCCATGCGATACCGCCAATATGGTCTTCATGGCCATGGGTCAGGAATATGCCAAGCAGGTTTTTGGCCTGGCTTTCGAGATAGCTGATGTCCGGCAGGATAACATCAATACCGGGATCCTTCTCGTCACCGAACTTCACCCCGCAGTCGACCAGTATCCACTTGCGCTTGGCAGCCGTGCCCAGCCCGTAGGCATAGGCGTTCATGCCGATTTCCCCCATGCCGCCCATGGGCAGCAATACCAGTTCCACCCCAGGCTTTTTGCGCCCTGTCATTACAACCCCAGTCCACATGAGTCAGGAACGCAGACACGCCTGATCGTTATACCCAAGACGCCACCAGGACGACCAATTGCAAATGTTCGTGCAAGCAAGCTTCTCACGTCGACACCCGATGCTCGAGCCAGTCAACATCACCTGCATGGTGGGTCCACAGCGAGCCATCATCCAGTGTCAGTTCGAGGGCGCCATCGTCACTCAGTCCGCTGAACACGCCCTGTTTCCCGCCTTCAACCAATAGCCTGCCGCCACGCCCCAGGGCAGCATTCATCCAATCATCCTGAATACCGGAAAGTCCCGCCCCATCGGCCCACTGTCTCAGTCGTGCATGCATGGCGGCGCGCAACTTCCCCAGCATCTCGCGCGGGTCAATCGAGATATTGCAGGCGGCAAGGTTGGTCGCCGGCCAACGCGTGTCCGAGGGATGGTGAGCCAGGTTGAGACCGCACCCGATTATCGCTATGTGTGACCCTGTTCCTGATGTTGTTTCTATTAATATGCCAGTCACTTTCCTGCCATCAACCAGGACATCATTGGGCCACTTCAACTGCACCTGTCCGGAGACGCCAGCCTGAAGCACGGCATCGCGAACCGCCAGACCGGCCACAAGGGACAAACTGGCAAGACGCTTCAGCGGCGCATTTGTCGGCCAGGTCAGGCTGGCATACAGATTGCCCGGTTCTGAAATCCAATGACGTCCCAGCCTGCCCTTGCCACGGGTCTGCCTGGCGGCCGCAATCCACACACGGTCGAGTTTGTCGGCAGCAATGCGTGCCTGCGCTTCATCATTGGTGGAGCCGACACTATCGTACCAGATGATGTCAGGCAGCACGCCGATTGATCCGTTCACAGGAACAGCGACGCCGCCGCAGCATTGGCCGCGATATTGAGTTGCTTCAGCACCAGAACCATACCGATCGCCATCACGCCGGCGGCAATTGCGATTACGCGTATTTCCATCGGCGCGGTATCGAATTCATCAGCTGGTTCATCAAAATACATGATCTTGACGACCCGCAGATAGTAGAACGCTGACACTACAGAGGCCAGAACGCCGACAACCGCCAGTGCGTACATTTTTGCGTCAATGGCAGCGAGGAACACAAAATACTTGCCGAAGAACCCCGCCAACGGGGGAATGCCGGCAAGCGAGAACATCAGCATTGCAAACACGAATGCCATGACACTGTCGTTGCGCGCCAGTCCGGACAGGTCTGAAATTCGTTCAACCGAGGTGCCGCGCTGGCGCATGTAGATGACACAGGCAAATGCACCCAGTGTCATGACCATGTAAATCGTCATATAGATCACGACACCACGGACGCCTGATTGCGTGCCTGCAGCAAGACCAACCAGGGCATATCCCATGTGACCGATTGAGGAATATGCCAGCAGTCGCTTGATATTGCTCTGTCCGATCGCAGCGAACGCGCCAAGCACCATTGACGCAATGGAGATGAACACAATGATCTGCTGCCACTGGGCAACCGCACCACCAAATGCGTCATGCATGACCCGCACGAACACCGCCATCGCTGCCACTTTCGGTGCGGCAGCGAAGAAGGCTGTAACCGGCGTCGGGGAGCCTTCATAGACATCCGGCGTCCACATGTGGAACGGCACCGCAGAAATCTTGAAGGCCATCCCGCAGACCAGGAAAACCAGGCCAAACAACAGACCAAGGCCGACTTCTTCTCCCGTTGCTGCTGCCCTGGCGATCTCGGAGAAAGCGACGGAACCGGAAAAGCCGTATATCAGCGATGCACCGTACAACAACATGCCTGACGACAGTGCGCCCAGAACGAAGTATTTCAATCCTGCTTCAGATGACCTGGCACTGTCCCGGTTGAAGGCTGCAACCACATAAAGCGACAGTGATTGCAGTTCCAGGCCCATGTACAGTGCAATCAGGTCATTGGCGGAAATCATCATCATCATGCCGACCGTGGCCAGCATAATGAGGATCGGATACTCAAACTGGTCCAGTTTCTCGGTTTTCATGAAGCTCGACGACATGATGATCGCGGCGGCGGAGCCGAAGAGAACCAGCATCTTCATGAAGCGTGCAAACCCGTCAACGACAAAGCTGTCCAGGAAAGCCCGATGCGTTTCACCGTCAGACGTGAACACCACCAGCCCTGCCGTGATGGCAAGCACGGCAAGCGCAAGCGTATTGACCATCTCGGTCGGATTGCGTTTCGAGAACACGCCAAGCATGAGCAGTGCCATTGTTGCCACGGCCAGGAATATTTCCGGCAGCGCTGCAGTTGCATCGGCTATCGCTAGTATGTTGCCCATTTACCCGATCCTGACTTTCTCAAACCCTTTGGAGCAAAAAACCGGCTTCGGTGCCGGATGCCCCTGCTCTTTTCGTTCTAATTTCCAAGCGTCGCAGCTGCGGCCCGTACAACGGCAGCCTGGGCATCAAATGCCGTCTGCATGTCGACAAGAAGATTGTCCACTGACGCCGATATTGCGGTCATTATCGGCGCGGGATACACCCCGAAATATATTGTTGCAGCAACCAGTGGCAGCAGCGTTATGGCCTCGCGCGGCGTAATATCTGCAATCGCCCTGAGGCTGTCCTTCTGCAACACCCCAAACATCACACGGCGATACAGCCACAGCGCGTAGCAGGCCGACAATATGACGCCGGTGGTGGCAAAGAATGCTACCCAGGTATTTGCCTGATAAGCCCCGGTCAGAGTCAGGAACTCGCCCACAAATCCGGACGTTCCCGGCAGTCCGACATTGGCCATGGTGAACAACAGGAAAATGGCTGCATATGCAGGCATTCTGTTGACCAGTCCACCATAGGCGGCAATTTCGCGGGTATGCATGCGATCATAAACGACACCTACGCACAGAAACAGCGCACCGGAAATGAAGCCGTGGCTGATCATCTGGAAGATCGCGCCATCAATGCCCTGCTTGTTCAGGGAGAATATCCCCATGGTGACAAAGCCCATGTGTGCGACTGATGAGTAGGCAATCAGCTTTTTCATGTCTTCCTGCATCAGTGCAACCAGCGACGTATAGACGATGGCGACAACCGACAGCACAAACACCATGGGTGCAAACATTTCAGAGGCCAGCGGAAACATCGGCAGCGAGAACCGCAAAAATCCGTAACCACCCATTTTCAACAGAATCGCAGCCAGCACGACTGAGCCGGCAGTTGGTGCTTCGACGTGGGCGTCAGGCAACCATGTGTGAAACGGCCACATCGGCATTTTCACAGCGAAAGACGCAAAGAACGCCAGCCACAGCCAGGTCTGCATTTCAGCCGGAAAATTCTTGCTCGACAGTATTTCGGCAACATCCGTGGTACCGGTGTATGAATACATGGCCATGATAGCCAGCAACATCAGCACCGAGCCAAGCAGGGTATACAAAAAGAACTTGAAGCTGGCATATACCCGGCGGGCACCACCCCAGATGCCGATGATCAGGAACATCGGGATAAGGCCAGCTTCGAAAAACAGGTAGAACAGCACCAGATCAAGCGAGCAGAAAACCCCGATCATCAGGGTTTCCAGAATAAGGAAGGCAATCATGTATTCCTTGACCCGCTTGTCCACCTTCCAGCTGGCAATGATGCACAACGGCATCATCGCAGTGGTCAGCAGGACAAACGGCATCGAGATACCATCAACGCCGAGATGGTAGGTCATCAGACCACCGAGCCAGGTCACCCTGTCTTCCAGCTGAAAGCCCGCCTGCGACGGGTCAAAACCGTTCCATGCCAACACCGACAGCACAAAATTGATCAAAGTCACCGACAGCGCTGTGGCGCGCATGTTGCGTCGCGCGACTTCATCGTCGCCGCGAATTGCCAGAATGAACAGAGCACCAACCAGAGGCAGGAAAGTGATCGTTGATAGAATGTACCAGCCGGTCATCAGTGGGCTCCTGCAAACATGTACCAGGTGATCAGGAAAGCGGCTCCGAGCAACATGGCAAAGGCGTAGTGATAAACAAAACCGGTCTGCAGTTTAACAATGCGGTTTGCCGCCCCGATGACACGCGCTGACACGCCGTCCGGTCCAAAGCCGTCAATCATCCAGCCGTCACCCTTCTTCCACAGGAAGCGGCCAAGCCACATTGCAGGACGAACGAAGATAAGGTCATACAACTCGTCAAAATACCACTTATTGAGCAGGAACTTGTAGAGCGGTTCATGTTGAGCCGCCAACTGCCTGGGCAAGTCCGGATTGCGAATATAAAACAGCCACGACACCGCAAACCCTATCACCATTGCAACGAACGGTGACCACACGACCCAGCCCGGCACATGGTGCATCTCGGTAACGATGGTGTTTTCCGGTAGTCTGTACAGCGCAGTTCCCCAGAACAGCGCTTCGTCGTGCCCGATGAAGTATTCCTTGAACAGCAGGCCGGCGAACAGCGCTCCCAGTGCCAGCAGGAACAGCGGCACGAGCATGACAAATGGAGATTCATGTACATGGTTCATCACATCACGGCTGGCCCGCGGCTTGCCGTGGAATGTCATGAAGATCAGCCGCCACGAATAGAACGACGTGAAACATGCCGCGATCACCAGCATCCAGAAGGCCATGGTGGCCGCGCTGCCGTGGGCCGCAAATGCACTTTCGATAATCGCATCCTTGGAGAAGTAACCCGCTGTCAGCGGGAATCCAGTCAGCGCAAGCGTGCCGATCAGCATCATGATCCAGGTCAGTTTGAGATGCGGCGCCAGCCCGCCCATATTGCGCATGTCCTGCTCGTCAGACATTGCGTGGATGACCGAGCCTGATCCAAGGAACAACAAGGCCTTGAAGAACGCATGCGTGAACAGGTGGAAGATCGCAACGCCATAGGCGCCTACACCCAAGGCAACGAACATGTAGCCCAGTTGCGAACAGGTCGAATAGGCGATCACCCGCTTGATGTCATTCTGCACCAGACCGACAGTGGCGGCGAAGAAGGCGGTAATGGCACCGATCACAGTAACCACGGTCAGCGCGGTGTGAGACAATTCGAACAATGGTGACATGCGGGCCACCAGGAACACACCGGCCGTCACCATGGTTGCCGCGTGGATCAGAGCGGACACCGGGGTCGGACCTTCCATGGCGTCCGGCAACCAGGTGTGCAGCATGAACTGCGCTGACTTGCCCATGGCGCCCATGAACAACAGCAGGCAGATCACCGTCATCACATCAAACTCCCAGGACAGGAAGTGCATCGTTTTGCCGGTTTGCCCGCTGGCGGCTGCAAAAATGGTATCAAGTTCAATGGACTGGAATACCGCGAACGTCGCGAAAATCCCCAGCGCGAAGCCAAAGTCACCGACCCGGTTCACCACGAATGCCTTGATGGCCGCCGCATTGGCGGACGGTTTCTTGTACCAGAAGCCAATCAGCAGATAGGACGCCAGACCGACACCTTCCCAACCAAAGAACATCTGCAGCAGGTTGTCGGACGTGACCAGCATCAGCATGGAGAAAGTGAAGAATGACAGGTAGGCAAAAAATCGCGGCTGGTTGTCATCGTGGCTCATATAGCCAATGGAATAAACATGCACGAGCGATGACACGGACGTGACGACCACAAGCATCACAGCCGTCAGTGTATCCACCCGCAACGCCCAGTCTGCCGCCATCCCGCCAGAGCGGATCCAGGTCAGCACCTCGACCTTGTAGACATTCTCGTGGATAGCCACGTCAAAAAACGCAATCCATGACAAGGCAGCCGATATAAGCAGCAGTGCAGTTGGCAGGAGTTGCGGCCAGGCGGGGCCGTGAGCATCGTGATGATGCTCATCGTGAACTGATGGCTCCTGGGTACCACGCAACAATTTTGTACCGAAAACACCCGAAATCAGGGCGCCGAGCAATGGCAGGAAAACAATGAGAAGGAAGATGGTGTTCATGGCGTCAAACTTTTCCCGTCAGCCCTTCATCATGTTGATGTCTTCAACCGCGATAGACCCGCGGTTGCGGAAGTAAGTAACCAGGATGGCCAGACCGATAGCAGCTTCGCCGGCGGCCACGGTCAGCACCAGAAGCGCGAACACCTGGCCTACCATGTCATGCAGGAACGAGGAGAACGCCACGAGGTTGATGTTAACCGACAACAGCATCAACTCGATCGACATCAGAATGATGATCACGTTCTTGCGGTTCAGGAAGATGCCGAAAATCCCGATCGTGAAGATGATTGCTGCAACGGTGAGGTAGTGTCCCAGTCCGATTGTCATGGTTTAAATCCCCTGCCCCGGCTTGACCTTGCGCACTTCGATTGCCGTTGCCGGTCCGCGCGCAACCTGGTCTGATATGTTCTGGCGCTTGACGCCCTGCTTGTGGCGCAGCGTCAGCACGATGGCGCCAATCATGGCTACCAGCAGTATCAGGCCTGCTGCCTGGAAATAATATATGTAACGGGTGTAAAGCAGTTGCCCGAGTGCCTCGGTATTGGTGGCAATACTGGCAGCAGGTGCAGGAGCCGCAAGCGCGCCGGCTGCTTCCGGTGAGAATGCCCACACGCCCAGAACCAGCGCGAGTTCGGTAAATAGCACCAGCCCGATCACCATGCCAAACGGTGCATAGTTCAACATGCCCTCGCGAAGCTCGGAGAAGTCGATGTCCAGCATCATCACGACAAACAGGAACAGAACCGCAACTGCGCCCACATAAACCACCACCAGGATCATGGCCAGGAACTCGGCACCCAGCAGGATGAACAGACCAGAAGCGTTGAAGAAGGTCAGAATCAGGAACAGCACCGAATGCACCGGATTGCGCGACGCAATCACCATCACTGCCGATGCAATTGCAACGCCAGCAAATAGATAGAAAAATGCGGCAGTTACTGCCATCTCTTCAACCCCTGTCTTGCCGGATCAACCGGCCTTCATTCTCATTCACCGCACGCTGTTGGTCAGCGATACGGTGCGTCCATGGCTATATTCGATGCAATTTCACGTTCCCACCGGTCGCCATTGGCCAGCAGCTTGTCCTTGTCGAACAACAGCTCCTCGCGCGTTTCGGTGGCAAATTCAAAGTTCGGGCCTTCCACAATGGCGTCCACCGGACAGGCCTCCTGGCAAAATCCGCAATAGATGCATTTCACCATATCAATGTCGTATCGCGTGGTGCGCCGTGTGCCGTCATTTCTGCGCGGGCCGGCTTCAATGGTGATGGCCTGCGCCGGACAGATTGCTTCACACAGCTTGCAGGCAATGCAGCGCTCTTCGCCATTGGGATACCGGCGCAAGGCATGCTCACCGCGAAAACGCGGGCTTACCGGACCCTTTTCAAACGGATAGTTCAGCGTGGCCTTGGGGGCAAAGAAATACCGCATCGACATGAAAAACGCGTCGATAAATTCCTTGAGGAACAGCGATTTGGCAGCTTGGGCAAGTTTCATCGGATCAGCTTTCCATTCATCCTCAAGGGGCCAAACCAAAGGCAGTTATGACACCGGCGGTGATCACAACCCAACCCAGCGAAATCGGGAGAAACACTTTCCAGCCCAAACGCATCAGCTGATCATAGCGATAACGCGGTACGAACGCCTTGACCATGGCAAACATGAAGAAAACCAGGAACACCTTGGCCATGAACCAGAAGACACCCGGCACCCAGGTAAACGGAATGACATCGACTGGAGGCAACCAGCCGCCAAGAAACAGAATAGCCGTCATGGCACACATCAGGGAGATCGAAACATATTCACCCAGCATGAACAGCATGTACGGGGTCGATGAGTACTCGACCATGAAGCCGGCAACCAGCTCGGATTCAGCTTCGGGCAGATCGAACGGCGGCCGGTTGGTTTCCGCAAGCGCGGAAATAAAGAACACCACGAACATCGGCAATAGCGGCAACCAGTACCAGTCAAGGAACGATCCCGGCAATCCCAGCCAGGTCCCGATACCGGTTGACTGGCTCATGACGATACCGGACAGATTCAGCGTACCTGCGCACATCAAGACGGTAATGATGACAAAGCCAATGGAGACTTCATAGGACACCATTTGCGCAGCCGAGCGCAGGGCACCAAGGAACGGATACTTGGAATTGGATGCCCAGCCGCCCATGATAACGCCATAGACACCCAGTGACGAAATGGCAAACAGGAACAGGATACCGACATTTATGTCGGCAACCACCCATCCGGCATTCACCGGCACCACCACCCACGCGGAAAGTGCCAGGATACAGGTCACCAGGGGTGCGATGAGAAATACGCCCTTGTTCGCACCATCGGGAATGACAACTTCCTTGAAGACGAACTTGAGCATGTCGGCGAAGGACTGAAACAGACCCCATGGTCCGACCACGTTCGGACCGCGGCGCATCTGTACGGCTGCCCAGATCTTGCGGTCGGCATAAACCAGGTAGGCGACAATGATCAGCACCGCCACCAGCAGGGCGAGTGACTGCAGTGCGATAAATCCGATTGTGAGGAGTATTTCGTTCATGAGAATTCCCTACTCCGCCGCTGCCAGCTTGTGCTGGGCCGCCCGCAGTGACGAACAATCAGCCATTATCGTGGAGGCCCGTGCAATCGGGTTGGTCATGTAAAAATCAACAACTGGCGATGCGAATGCCTTTGACGTCATCTTGCCTCTGGCCTTGGTCAACTCAGCCAAAGCGCCCGAATCCGCGGGTAGAACACTGTCCAGCACGGCCAGGTGAGGTGCCGACTTGTACATGGCGGATCGTAAATGCTCAAGGTTGTCAAAACCGAGCGATACGTCCAGTTTGCCAGCCAGCGCCCGCAGGATTGCCCAGTCTTCACGCGCATCACCCGGCGGGAAATTGGCCCGGCGTGCCATTTGCGGGCGTCCTTCGGTATTTACATAGGTCGCCGATTTTTCCGTATAGGTGGCGCCCGGCAGGATCACATCTGCACGATGCGCGCCCGCGTCGCCATGCGAGCCCTGGTAGATCACAAATGCATTGCCGAACTGGTTCATGTCGATCTCGTCGACACCAAGCAGATAAACAACTTCGACACTGCCTGTCCTAGCGGCCCGCAATATGCCGGCTGTATCCTTGCCGCCGGGAAGCGTTGGCAGTGCGCAGACATCCAGCGCGCCTACCCTGCCCGCTGCCGTGTGCAATACGTTGAAACCGTTCCAGTCACCCTTGATGACACCAATCGACTGGGCTGCCTGCATGGCTGTTGCCAGCACCGCGGCTCCATCGGGGCGTGACAACGCCCCCTGGCCAATGATGAACATGGGTTTCTTGGCTCTGGACTTCTTGTGGCCGGCCAGGTCGGCCAGTGCTGCAGGACCGTCACCCAGATAGGCATATGGATAGGTCAGATCAGCGCGCTCGCCGATGACACCGATGGTACAGCCGCCTGACAGGTAGCGTTTGCGGATACGGGCATTCAGCACCGGGGCTTCAAGGCGCGGATTTGTGCCGATCAGCATGATCGCATCAGCGTCTTCAATGCCGGCAATGGTCGAGTTGAATATGTAGCCGGCACGCCCGCCTGCTGCGCCCAGTGGCGAGCCTGCTTCACGGCAATCGAGGTTCTTGACCTCGAGCGCGTCCATCAATGTTTTCAACGCGAAAACTTCTTCCGTGCCGCACAGATCACCAACCAGTGCCGCGGTCTTGTCCGGTCCGGCGGTTTTCAGCTTCGAGACGATCAGGGCAAATGCCTCGTCCCAGCTTGCGGCACGAAGTTTGCCGTTTTCGCGAATGTAGGGTTTATCGAGCCGCTGCGAGCGAAGGCCGTCCCAGATGAAGCGGGACTTGTCGGAAATCCACTCTTCGTTGACTTCCTCATTCAACCTTGGCAGCACGCGCATAACTTCGCGGCCACGCACATCTACCCGAATGGCAGAGCCAACCGCATCCATCGCGTCTACAGTTTCGGTCTTGCGCAGTTCCCAGGGCCGGGCCTTGAATTCATAAGGTGCTGATGTCAGCGCACCGACCGGGCACAGGTCAATCACGTTACCCTGCAGTTCAGACGTCATGGCCTGTTCGAGATAGGTGGTGATCTCCATGTCTTCGCCACGGCCGATCGCTCCCAGTTCCTCGACGCCTGCAACCTCGGTGGTGAAGCGTACGCAACGGGTACACTGAATACAGCGGGTCATGGTGGTTTTCACCAGCGGCCCGATATACTTGTCCTCGACTGCGCGCTTGTTCTCGTCAAAGCGATTCCTGTCGATACCGTAGGCCATGGCCTGGTCCTGCAGGTCACACTCGCCGCCCTGGTCACAGATCGGGCAATCAAGCGGGTGATTGATCAGCAGGAATTCCATTACACCTTCGCGGGCCTTCTTCACCAATGGTGAATTGGTGCGGATTTCCGGTGGCTGGCCTTCCGGTCCGGGGCGCAGATCGTTGACCGACATGGCGCACGAGGCCTGCGGCTTGGGCGCACCCTTCACTTCAACCAGGCACATGCGGCAATTGCCGGCAATCGACAACCGTTCATGATAACAGAACCGCGGAATCTCGGCACCGGCAGCCTCACACGCCTGAATCAGCGTGGTGCCGTTTTCAACCTCGATCTCTTGTCCATCGACTATGAGTTTGGGCATGCCGCTTTACTCCGCCGCCACGCGCGTCACTGACCCTTCGGAGTCAGGCCGGGCTGAAAATTCATCTATACGGGCTTCGATCTCGTGCCGGAAATGCCGGATCAGGCCTTGTACCGGCCAGGCGGCAGCATCACCAAGTGCACAAATCGTATGACCTTCGATCTGGTGCGATACATCCAGCAACATGTCGATTTCACGTTTCTCGGCACGACCTTCGACCATCCGCGTCAGCACCCGCCACATCCAGCCTGTGCCTTCGCGGCACGGCGTACACTGGCCACAGCTTTCGTGCTTGTAGAAATAGGCAAGTCGCGCAATCGCCTTGATCATGTCGGTTGAGTTATCCATCACAATAACCGCGGCGGTTCCGAGGCCCGACTTGAGGTCGCGCAGGCTGTCAAAATCCATATGACAGTCGCGAATGGCCTCTCCCGGCACACACGGCACCGATGACCCACCCGGTATGACTGCTTTCAGGTTGTCCCAACCGCCGCGAACACCGCCACAATGGCGGTCAATCAGTTCGCGGAACGAGATTCCCATTTCCTCTTCAACCGTGCACGGATTGCGCACGTGACCGGAAATACAAAACAGCTTGGTACCGACATTGTTGGGCCGGCCGATACCGGCAAACCATTCAGGCCCGCGCCGCAAAATCGTGGGGACTACAGCAATCGATTCCACGTTGTTCACAGTGGTCGGCGCGCCATACAGTCCGACATTGGCCGGGAATGGCGGCTTCATGCGCGGCTGGCCCTTCTTGCCTTCAAGGCTTTCCAGAAGGGCGGTTTCCTCGCCGCAGATGTAGGCCCCTGCGCCATGATGGACATAGAGGTCGAAATCCCAGCCATGCTTGTTGTTCTTGCCAATCAGCTTGGCGTCATAGGCTTCATCAATAGCGCGCTGCAGGGCCTCGCGTTCACGAATGAACTCACCGCGCACGTAAATGTAGCCGGCGTTCGCGCCCATTGCGAACCCGGCGATCAGGCAGCCCTCGACAAGTGTATGCGGGTCATGCCGCATGATTTCGCGGTCCTTGCAGGTGCCTGGCTCAGACTCATCGGCATTGACCACCAGATAGTGCGGGCGGCCATCAGACTGCTTGGGCATGAATGACCATTTGAGCCCGGTTGGAAAACCGGCACCGCCACGACCGCGAAGACCGGACGCCTTGACCTTGTCGATGACTCCATCACGACCCAGCTGGATCATGGCTTTGGTTCCGTCCCACGCACCGCGTTTCATGGCGCCCTTCAGGCCAACATCGTGCTGGCCGTAAAGGTTTGTGAATATCCGGTCTTTGTCGTGCAGCATGGTGTCCTACCTCGGCTTCTTGCCGAATACCTTGATGTATTCAGCTTCGCCGCCTTTTGCCAAGGCCTTGGCCTGCCTCACCCAGTCATCGCGCTCGATGCGGCCCTTGAAGGACAGTTCATCATCGACAATGACGATATCTTTCTTGGTCCATTTCCCAATCTGGGAAAAATGCCAGAAACCCAACTTGTTGAGAGTCTGTTCCAGCTTCGGTCCCACGCCTGAAATCAGCTTGAGATCGTCCGCCTTGCCTGCAGGCCTGGCCAGACGTTCCGGGCCGGCTTTCGCGGAAACAGGAGTTTTGACCAGTGCAGCTTTCGCGTACACGGCCTTGGTGGACTTTCTGGCAGCAGCCGGCTTGACAGTTGCCGTCTTGGCCGGCGCGGACTTGGTTACTGCTTTGGTTGCAGGTTTTGCCGGTGCTTTTCTAGCGGCTGCCTGTTTGACTGAAGTCTTTTTCGCAGCAGTCTTTTTCGCCGGAACGACTTCCTCCGTCAGCGAGGTCAGCCCGCCTTCGGGAGCCGACATGATGCGGTCAACCTGCGGGCCAGCCTCGACCTTCTGTCCCCGGGCGATCTTGTCGAGCAGGTCTTCCATGGATTCCGGCGTCAGATCTTCATAAGTGTCAGAGAAAATCTGCACCATCGGCGCATTCACGCAGGCCCCCAGGCACTCAACCTCTTCCCATGAGAAATCACCGTCGCTCGAAAGGGTATGCTGCTGTTCGGCAATCTTGCGCTTGCACACAGCCATCAGGTCTTCCGAGCCCCGCAACATGCATGGCGTTGTGCCGCACACCTGGACGTGGGCCTTCTTGCCGACCGGCGCCAGTTGGAACATGGTGTAGAAAGTCGCGATTTCATATACCCGGATAAATGGCATGTCCAGCATCCGGCCGACCTCTTCCATGGCCGCGCGAGATACCCAGCCATCATGCTGTTCCTGCGCGCGCCACAGTACCGGAATGACAGCAGATGCCTGCTTGCCCTTGGGGTACTTCCTGATGGTCTGTTTGGCCCAGCTCAAGTTCTTCGCCGTAAAGGCGAATGATTCTGGCTGGACACTGTCATCTGCTAAACGGCGTACACTCACCGGTCGACCTCACCAAACACTATGTCGAGAGAACCGAGGACTGCTGACACGTCGGCCAGCATGTGACCACGGCACATGAAATCCATCGCCTGCAGATGCGCAAAGCCGGGCGCGCGCAGTTTGCAGCGGTAGGGTTTGTTGGTTCCGTCTGACACCAGGTAAACGCCGAACTCGCCCTTGGGCGCTTCAACGCAGGCATAGACATCGCCTTCGGGGACCTTGAAACCCTCGGTATAGAGCTTGAAATGATGGATCAACGCTTCCATTGACCGCTTCATCTCACCGCGTTTCGGCGGCACAATCTTGCCATCCATGGACGACACCGGCCCCTGCCCTTCAGGCGAGTTCAGCATCTTGATGCACTGCTTCATGATCTTCAGCGACTGGCGCATCTCTTCCATGCGGATGAGGTAGCGATCATAGCAGTCACCATTCTTGCCGATCGGTATGTCGAACTCGAGATCCGAGTAACACTCATAGGGTTGTGACTTGCGCAAATCCCAGGCCGCGCCCGAGCCGCGTACCATGACGCCGGAAAACCCCCACGCGAAACATTCGTCCAGTGTCACGACACCAATGTCGACATTGCGCTGTTTGAAAATGCGGTTTTCGGTGAGCAGTCCCTCGATGTCATCCAGCACCTTCGGGTGATAGTCACAAAAGCCGTCAATGTCGTCGATCAGGGATTGCGGCAAATCCTGATGCACGCCACCGGGGCGTACAAAGGCAGCATGCATGCGCGAACCGGATGCGCGTTCATAGAACACCATCAGTTTCTCGCGCTCTTCAAAGCCCCACAGCGGCGGCGTCAGTGCGCCCACGTCCATGGCCTGGGTGGTCACGTTCAACAGATGCGACAGGATACGGCCGATTTCGGAATACAGAACGCGGATCAGCTGACCGCGTATGGGCACCGTGATGCCCATCAGTTTTTCGATGGCCAGGGCGTAGGCATGCTCCTGGTTCATCGGCGCGACATAATCCAGCCTGTCGAAATACGGCAGCGCCTGAAGGTAGGTCTTGGCTTCGATCAGCTTTTCGGTACCGCGATGCAACAGGCCGATGTGCGGGTCGACGCGCTCGACCACTTCACCATCCAGTTCAAGTACGAGGCGCAACACACCGTGGGCAGCGGGATGCTGCGGGCCGAAATTGATATGGAAATTTCTGACTTGTGCCTCAGCCATCAGTTCTTCGCCTTCTCGTCGCCGGGCAACACGTAGTCAGTGCCTTCCCACGGGCTGAGGTAATCAAAATTGCGGAATTCCTGAACCAGTTTCACCGGCTCATACACAACCTTTTTCTTCTCATCGTCGTAGCGCACTTCAACATGGCCCGTCATCGGGAAGTCCTTGCGCAGCGGATGACCGGCAAATCCGTAGTCAGTCAGGATGCGGCGCAAATCCGGGTGACCGGAAAACAGGATGCCGTACAGGTCAAATGCTTCGCGTTCAAACCAGTTGGCAGCCGGAAACACCTCCACCGCACTCGGCACCGGGGTATCTTCATCGGTTTGCACTTTCACCCGCACACGGGTGTTCTGATACGGGCTGAGCAGATGATACACCACGTCGAAGCGGCGTTCGCGCGCCGGATAGTCAACCCCGCAAATGTCAATGAAACAGACAAACTGGCAACTCGGGTCATCGCGCAGAAAGCGCAGTACATCGACGACGTCGGCAGCGTTTGCGTGCAGGGTCAGTTCGTCATGGGACATGGTGCACTTGACCCCCAGCTCTTGCAGCTCGGAAGTGACGTGGTCGCCAAGATCAATCAGGTTTTCATCCATGGTTTCGTGCCCGGCCCCTAGCGTTCGATCGTGCCGGTGCGGCGGATTTTTTTCTGCAGTTGCAGAATGCCGTATACCAGCGCTTCAGCCGTCGGCGGACAGCCCGGAATGTAGATATCCACCGGCACTATGCGATCACAGCCACGCACAACCGAATAGGAATAATGATAGTAGCCGCCACCATTGGCACACGATCCCATCGAGATCACGTAACGCGGTTCCGGCATCTGGTCATAGACCTTGCGCAAGGCAGGCGCCATCTTGTTGGTCAGCGTTCCGGCAACAATCATCACATCGGACTGGCGCGGGCTGGCACGCGGGGCAAAGCCGAAGCGTTCAACATCATAGCGCGGCATTGAAGCCTGCATCATCTCAACTGCGCAGCACGCCAGACCAAACGTCATCCACATCAGCGAACCGGTGCGCGCCCAGTTGATCAGATCGTCACTGGTGGTAACCAGAAAGCCCTTGTCGGCAAGCTGGTCGTTCACCGACGAGTAAAACGCTTCCTGCTCCGGTGTCAGCACAGCGGGCGCAGCTGCAGTTGCTGCTGCCAATGGCTGGCCGTGCTTGTCGATCAATCCCATTCCAGTGCCCCCTTGCGCCATTCGTAGACAAAGCCAATGGTCAGGATCGACAGGAATATCATCATCGACCAGAAACCAAACACACCGACCTCCTTGAGCGAAATTGCCCACGGAAACAGGAACGCCACTTCAAGGTCAAAAATAATGAAGAGAATGGCAACCAGATAAAAGCGGATATCAAACTTCATGCGGGCATCGTCGAATGCGTCGAACCCGCATTCGTAAGCCGACAGCTTTTCAGGATCCGGCCGACGAATGGCGATCACGAACGCCGATGCCATCAGGGCAATGCCAAGACCAATACATATTCCCATGAATATGACGATCGGCAGATAGTCCCGCAATAAATCCGTCATTGTTCAGCACCTGATGCGTGGCAGCCTGACAAGCCACCGCGGCCCCTCTAGTCGACTCTGATTGCTTGGTGGCTTGGTACCGCAGTGCAACAAGTGACGCAAGCCTGAATCCCCGTGAGAGTACATGGTGGAAAACTGTTTTGCCAGCCGGATATCGATCCACGCGCCACGTTGACCCGACAACCGGACGAAAACCGGTCGGATGAATAGGCTGTTGGGAGGAAAAATGGCGCGAGTGACGGGGCTCGAACCCGCGACCTCCGGCGTGACAGGCCGGCACTCTAACCAACTGAGCTACACCCGCGCGATGTAAGGCAAACCGGGTTACGTCCCACAGGTCTGCGTTGGTTGGGGTGGATTACTCAGTTCGCAGTCGCAAGTCAAGCGGCCATCGGTCAAATCCGGACTTCGCCGGAAAAGAATTTGGCTCAGGCCTCATCCGGCTTCTTGCGCCTGATCGCCAATTTGGGTCCGTCGCCCAGTATACGCACCTCGCGCTGCGGGAACGGAATCGAGATATTGTTGGCTTTCAGGGTGTCCCAGATGACCAGAAGAATGTCGGCAGTGAACTTGTTCTTGCCGTCATCGAGACCCTTTGACCAGAACTCTACGGCCATGTTGACGCCGGAATCACCAAAGCCGCGCAACTCCGTATCCGGTGGCTCGGGGTCGCTGAGTACAGACCTGTGCTTGGCAACAGCCTCAGTGACCAGCCGTATTACTGCATGAAGGTCGCTGTCGTAGGCGACCGAGAACTCCACCTCGAACCGCTGGCGCGGATCATCCCTGGTCCAGTTGATAAAACTGGTGGTGATGAACTTTTCATTCGGCACCATGATTTCCTTGCCGTCAAAGGTCTCCAGCGTTGAAGAGCGCATGTTCAGCGCTTTCAGGATGCCGGCCTTGCCGTCTTCCATTTCGATATAGTCACCAACCCCCAGTGACCGCTCCAGCAGGATGATGATGCCTGAAATGAAATTGGACGCAATCTGCTGCAGTCCAAACCCCAGCCCGACCCCCAACGCACCGCCGAACACCGTCAGCGCGGTCAGGTCAAGCCCCAGGATTTGCAGCAGCAGAATAAAGACGATGATGAACAGCACGATCTCGAACAGCTTGGCAAACAGCTCCTTCGTGGCCTTGTCGAGATCCTTCTGATTGCGAATCGCCTTTTGACCGGCCGTCGTAGACAGCCTGCCCAACCAGAACAGCAAACAGCCAAACACGGCTGTCTTGGCAAGGAAGAAAAGCGATATGCGGATATTGCCGACTTCCAGGGAAACCCCGTCCAGAAAGGCGGCGGTTTCGTCCCACCAGCCAAATACCTGCAAGGTGGCAATGGGGATGCCGATATACATGGCCGCAGCGCGCACCAGCGAATGGGTTATGAAGCGATTGATCGCCGCATACAGCACCCCGACGACACCAACCGACTGCGCAATGCGCACCAGCCAGGCGCTGCCGACCGCCGCCAGGCACACCTGTATGGCGACGGCGAGAAACAACACCGCCAATACCGGGAACAGCAAATCACGCAATGAATGAGTAAAATTCAGCCAGCGGGCAAATCGATGCTCATCCGGCACCGGTTCGCGCAGCAGGCCGACGCGCTTGCGCAACTGCGCAGCGACAATTCGGGCCATGACAACCGCGACGAGGATAGCCCCGATCTGGGCATAGAACTGGGGAGACGTGGCCCATCCGGCGACCTTATCCAGAAACCCGATCCCGGTAGCCTTCAACTCTTCAATTGAAAGCATGGACCATGGTGCCTTCTGACTGGTGGGATGGTGGGCGATGACAGGCTCGAACTGCCGACCCTCTCGGTGTAAACGAGATGCTCTACCAACTGAGCTAATCGCCCCCACTAATCTGAGCGATGTATTAGCGCCCTGTGTCCAATTGAGCAAGCGCAGTTTTAAATAAAAATGGCCCCGCGTCTTTTCTGAAGAGCACACGGGGCCTGATGTCTGCCTACAGCCCGTTTGGGGCTGCGGCCGGAAGTCGGTTGGTTCTAGCCGTTAACAGCCTCCTTGAGGATTTTACCAGCCTTGAACTTGGCGTTTTTGGATGCCGGAATATCAATAGCCTGACCAGTGCGTGGATCGCGACCGGTCGATGCAGCACGCTGGCCAACTGAAAATGTTCCGAACCCGACAAGGCGCACATCATCGCCCTGCATAAGGGCTTTCTGGATGTTCGCCAGTGTAGCTTCAATTGCTTCGCCAGCTTCACCTTTTGAGAGCTTTGCGTCTTCAGCAACTTTTGAGATGAGATCGTTTTTGTTCATGTGAATGGATCCTTTCACCAGATTTCCAATAATGGATACTCAAGTACGAACGCCTTGTGTGCTGAAAGTCGCGGATTTCAGCCAATTAATGCAAGGCCCAAGCCCAATAACCCTAAAATCCATCATGTTTACATGGACTTATTGACGTACAGTGTGATGGCTGGATTTGGCGAAAAACCGGGATTTGCGCATTTCTGGCAAAATTGATTCGCGGATATCATTGTCTCCGGAACATATTGATGAACACCGGCAACTGTTTCGGCGGCAATCGCGGGGCGCGCAATACCAAAAAGGCGCGACCGGAAATTCCGATCGCGCCTTGTGAATGTGTCGTGTTCCGCAAAGCCACGGCTGAGTGAACCGGCAGCTGTCAATCAGTGGGCAGTAACGCTTTCACCGGATGCCTTTGCGGCTTCGATGGCAGCCTTGGCTGCAGCCTCTTCAGCCGCCTCATCCCACTCAATCGCTTCCGGCTGGGATATGAGCGCATGTTTCAACACTTCGTCAGCGTGCGACACCGGCACAATCTCCAGACCGTTCTTCACATTATCGGGAATGTCGACCAGATCCTTGGCGTTTTCTTCCGGGATAAGCACTTTGGTGATGCCGCCGCGCAGCGCCGCCAGAAGTTTTTCCTTGAGCCCTCCAATCGGCAACACCCGGCCACGAAGCGTAATCTCACCCGTCATGGCAACCTCGCGTCGTATCGGAATACCGGTCAACACGGAGGTGATGGCTGTCACCATTGCAACACCGGCAGATGGACCGTCTTTCGGCGTCGCGCCTTCGGGTACATGTACGTGGATGTCCTTCTTGTCGAATACCGGCGGTTTGACGCCAATCTCGGTCGAGCGCGAACGCACGTAGGAAGACGCAGCAGAAATGGATTCCTTCATCACGTCGCGCAGGTTACCGGTCACCGTCATCTTGCCCTTACCCGGCATCATCACCGCCTCAATGGTCAGCAACTCGCCGCCCACTTCGGTCCAGGCAAGACCGGTAACAACACCAACCTGATCTTCCAACTCGGCCATGCCATACCGATATTTCTGGACACCCAGAAAATCGGACATGTTCTTGGCTGTGACCTTGACCTTCTTTTTTGCACCCTTGGCGAGAACGATTTCCTTCACCGCCTTGCGGCAAAGCGTGTTCAGTTCACGCTCAAGGTTACGCACGCCCGCTTCACGGGTGTAGCGGCGCACGACTTCCATCAGGCCGTCGTCGGTCAGTTCGAACTCACCTTTGGCGAGACCATGGTTTTCAAGCGCTTTCGACAACAGATGCCGACGGGCGATTTCAAACTTTTCGTCTTCCGTGTAGCCGGCAATGCGAATGATTTCCATGCGATCCATCAACGGACCCGGAATATTGAGCGAATTGGCCGTGGTCACGAACATCACATTGGAAAGATCGTACTCAACTTCCAGATAATGGTCCATGAAGGTCGAGTTCTGTTCGGGATCCAGAACCTCAAGCAAGGCAGATGACGGGTCACCCCGGAAATCCATCCCCATCTTGTCAATTTCATCCAGCAGGAAAAGCGGGTTGGACTTTTTCGCCTTTTTCATCGACTGGATGACCTTGCCGGGCATCGAGCCGATATAGGTACGCCGATGTCCACGGATTTCCGCTTCGTCGCGTACGCCGCCCAGCGACATGCGGACATACTCGCGACCGGTTGCCTTGGCGATGGACTTGGCCAGTGAGGTCTTGCCGACACCGGGAGGACCGACCAGGCACAGGATCGGGCCGCGCAGCTTGTTGGCGCGTGCCTGCACTGCGAGATATTCCACAATGCGTTCCTTGACCTTGTCCAGCCCGAAATGATCCGATTCAAGAACCGATTCGGCTTGCGCAAGATCATTCTTGATACGGGATTTCTTGCCCCACGGAATGGACAACAACCAGTCCAGGTAATTGCGCACAACCGTAGCCTCGGCAGACATCGGAGACATCTGCTTGAGTTTTTTCATCTCCGCGTTGGCCTTTTCACGGGCTTCCTTGGACAGCTTCGTCTTGGTGATGCGTTGTTCCAGTTCGGCCATCTCGTCGAGGTCATCACCGTCGCCAAGTTCCTTCTGGATCGCCTTCATCTGTTCGTTGAGATAGTATTCGCGCTGGGTCTTCTCCATCTGGCGCTTGACGCGCGAGCGGATACGCTTTTCGACCTGCAGAACCGAAATCTCGCTCTCCATCAGGCCATACACCTTCTCGAGGCGACGCGCGACAGACGCGGTTTCCAGCAGTTCCTGTTTCTCGGAAATCTTGATGGCCAGATGCGCGGCAATACTGTCGGCAAGCTTGGCATAGTCTTCGATCTGGGTGATCGATGAAACAGCTTCCTGCGGTACCTTCTTGTTGAGCTTCACATAGCTCTCGAACTGGGTGACGGCCGTGCGCGCAAGCGCTTCGGTTTCGCCGCCATCAGCGTCGGCCCCTTCAATTGAGGCGGCCTTCGCCTCGAAGAAGTCTGCCCGATCCGTGTAGGACACGATCTGCGCACGCTCCAGGCCCTCAACCAGAACCTTGACTGTCCCGTCAGGCAATTTCAGCAACTGCAGGATGGAGCCAATTGTGCCCACTTCGTACATCTGGTCGGACGTCGGATCGTCATCGGATGCATTCTTCTGGGCAACCAGCAATATCCTCTTGTCCTCACGCATCACCTCTTCAAGTGCTGCGATTGACTTTTCGCGCCCCACGAACAAAGGCACAATCATGTGTGGAAACACAACAATGTCGCGCAGTGGCAAGACTGCATAAACGTCCTGGATCGTGGCGGTTTTCTTTTTAGTCATTCACTGTCCTTTCGGTGGAAACCGAAGCGCCCAAGGGGCGATTTTAAAACATCTGCTGGAGGTTGCCATGCTGAACCACCGCTGCCGGACTAGTCAATCGCCCGAAGCTGTGCCGGATGAACCGCCCTCCCGTAAATCTGACGTTACTTACGCACGATTCGTTACGCGCATGCAGCACCGTCGGTGTCTGATGGTAAATGGCTGTGGACAGCGCGAGATTCAAGTCAGTATTTGCGAAATCGTCCGACAGCATCCAACAACAGTGCCGTCTTTGGTTGATTCAGCCCGGCAAGCGCCAAGAACGTCAGCCGATGCGGGCGGGTAACCGCTGGCCGTTGCGATCTTCGACGAACAACTGGTTGCCGTCCTGAACAAAACTGTCACATCGTGACAGTCCGGTAGTAAACTGCACACACACGGAGACATCGCGAATTTGGTAAGTGCCCGCGGCAATGGTTTGTCCATTGCGGGTTTCCTGGTACGATCCTGACGGGCCATATTCCAGTCTGCGACCATCAGCAACCGTAACGAACTTGCCTGCAAGCAATGAACGAAGTTCTGCTTCGGATATCTTCCGGCCCATGGGTGCCGGCGAATACGAACCGTTTGACAGCCCACCTGCTCCGGGTTTGGGTGCCGGTGCAAAAGTCGCCTGGCCGGCGGGAGGTATTGGTGCCAACTGCGGTTGGCCATACTGTGGCTGGTTGGTTGCAACCTGCTGCTGCGCACCCGGCGCCGGCGCGGGATCACTGGATGTGAAGCTTCCGATGTCCGTCGCACAGCCACTGGCCAGCGACAGCGTGGCGACAGCAACCAATGTTGTTAATTTACGCAAACCAAATAACCCCACATTCTCGATACCCGCTGACCTGCTGGTAAACAAAATCCTGCATGCCGTTTCCGGTTTGCCACAGGAATAAGGCCAATGGAAGGCTAATCCGACTGCCCTGATACGGTTTTTTCAATCCCTGTACATTTTCAGACAGACAAACCCGGACAGCCGAAACTGACCGGGTCCATATCCCGCAAATATGCAATCGCAATCAGGCGCTGCCTGGTCCGCTTGCAATCTTGGACTTGCTCTTGGAGCTCTTGTCCTTGTCCGAGTAGATCATCAATGGCTTGGCCTCACCGGTCACGACTTCCGCAGAAATCACAACCTCCTCGACGCCATCCATTCCCGGCAGATCATACATGGTATCAAGCAAGATGCCTTCCATTATGGATCGCAGGCCGCGTGCACCGGTCTTGCGATCAATCGCCTTTACCGCAATTGCGGCCAAAGCATCTTCGGTAATGTTCAGATTGACATCTTCCATCTCAAAAAGACGCTGATACTGTTTCACAAGCGCATTTTTAGGTTTGGACAGGATTTCAACCAGTGCGTCTTCGTCCAGGTCTTCAAGCGTCGCGATGACCGGAAGCCGGCCAACGAACTCCGGAATCAGGCCGAATTTCAGCAAATCCTCGGGCTCCAGCTCGCGCAGAAGCTCACCGGTCTTCTTTTCTTCTTCGCCCTTGACCTCGGCGCCGAAGCCGATACCAGCCCCCTTGCCGCGCGACGAAATGATCTTGTCAAGACCGGCAAATGCGCCGCCACAAATGAACAGGATATTGGCGGTATCCACCTGCAGGAATTCCTGTTGTGGATGCTTGCGGCCACCTTGCGGCGGAACAGATGCAACTGTGCCTTCCATGATCTTCAGCAAGGCCTGCTGCACACCCTCACCCGACACATCACGGGTGATCGACGGATTGTCGGACTTGCGCGAAATCTTGTCGATCTCGTCAATATAGACAATACCGCGCTGGGCCCGGTCGACATTGTAGTCGGCAGACTGAAGCAGCTTCAGGATAATGTTTTCAACGTCTTCACCCACATAACCGGCTTCAGTCAAAGTGGTCGCATCGGCCATCGTGAACGGAACATCGATGATACGCGCGAGGGTCTGCGCCAGCAACGTCTTGCCGCAACCGGTCGGACCAACCAGAAGAATATTGGACTTGGCCAGTTCCACATCATTGTTCTTGGCCGCATGGGCCAGGCGCTTGTAATGATTGTGAACCGCAACCGACAATACGCGCTTTGCCTGGAACTGCCCGATCACATAGTCATCCAGCACAGTGCAAATTTCGGTGGGCGTCGGCACCCCGTCACGAGACTTCACCAACGACGTCTTGTTTTCTTCACGTATGATGTCCATGCACAGCTCAACGCATTCATCGCAGATGAACACGGTTGGGCCGGCAATCAGTTTGCGGACTTCATGCTGGCTTTTTCCACAGAATGAGCAATACAGCGTATTCTTGGACTCTCCGTCGCCGGACTTTGTCATCTGTACTCCTTCGGTTCAGCAATGAACCGTTGCCTGAAACTGTCAGGCTGGTTTGAAATTCAAAACAGTCTTAAACAGTTGCGTTCGAGACTGGCAATCTACGAATCTTTATATTTCACCATGCTCGACGATGAACAATCAACAAATCATTAACGATCCGCGTCAGTATGAACCGCATTTTGATCGACGCCTGCCGAAACAGCCGCAAAACACCATGAAAGTCACTATGCCTTCCACAAGGTTTCCAACCATGCAATTCACATGCCCAATCGTCGATTGACTACTTTTTCTTGCCGTCGTCTCCGGCGGTTTCGGGCCGTTTGTCAATAACCTCGTCCACCAGACCGAAATCCTTGGCTTCCATTGCAGTCAGGAAATGGTCACGGTCAAGCGTATTCTCGATGGTTTCATAAGTCTGACCTGTGTGGGTCACGTAAATCTCGTTGAGACGTCTCTTGATCTTGATAATGTCCTGAGCATGACGCTCGATATCTGACGCCTGTCCCGAAAATCCGCCCGAAGGCTGATGAACCATGACGCGGGCATTTGGCAAGGCAAAACGCATGCCCTTCTCGCCGGCGGTCAGCAGAAGCGACCCCATGGACGCAGCCTGCCCGATCACCGTCGTGGAAACTGCGGGCTTGATGAATTGCATGGTGTCGTAGATCGACAGGCCGGACGTGACCACGCCGCCAGGCGAGTTGATGTACATGGCAATCTCTTTCTTGGGGTTTTCAGCCTCAAGAAACAACAATTGCGCCACCACAAGCGTGGCCATGTGATCTTCCACAGGGCCGGTTATGAAGATGATGCGCTCCTTGAGCATCCGCGAGAAAATATCATAGGAGCGTTCGCCGCGGTTGGTTTGCTCAACCACCATGGGTACGAGCTGAGCATAGGTTTCGATCGGATCGCGCATCTGTAAGCTGGCCTTGTTTTCAGAACAGGTGAGTGGAAACCGTCACGTAGACAAGAGAATCGTGACGATTGAAAGATGCACAATAGATAGGCGAATTGCCGCCCCAGTCAAAGGGGCCTGTGGCAACAAATCCGGATATTGGCAAAGAAGGGCATTTCTGGTGTGATGACCCGGGGCTGGCCAGATGCTTCGCCATTCCCGAAAATAGCGGTTTAACCTGAAACAACAACAGGGAGTAATTTGGATGGAACGCCGTAAATTTATCAAGGGAGCAGCGCTTGCGGGCACTGCTGCAGCAGTTTCGACACTCGCCACCCCGGCAATTGCACAAGCCAGGAAAGAACTGGTCATCGTTTCCACCTGGCCGCGGGACTTTCCGGGTCTGGGCATCAGTGCCCAGCGCCTGGCTGCCCGCATTACCGAACTGACCGACGGGGCAATCACCACAAAGTACTTCGCCGCGGGCGAACGCGTCGGCGCATTTGACGTGTTTGACGATGTGGCATCCGGCAACTCGCAAGCCTATATCGCGGCTGACTATTACTGGGTCGGCAAGCATCCTGCGTTTGCCTATTTCACATCAGTACCGTTCGGTATGACATCGCCGGAATGGAACGCCTGGATCAAGTTCAAGGGTGGTCAGGCGCTGTGGGACGAACTGTCCGGTTCATTCGGCCTGAAAGCGCTGCCGTGCGGTGGCACCGGCACCCAGATGGGCGGCTGGTTCAACAAGGAAATCAATTCTGCTGATGACCTCAAGGGCCTGAAAATGCGTATTCCGGGGCTTGGCGGTACGGTAATGGCCAAGCTTGGCGTATCCACGGTATCGCTCCCGGGTGGCCAGATTTATGAGAACCTGGTGTCCGGGGCCATTGAGGCAACAGAGTGGGTTGGCCCTTACAATGACTACTTCATGAAATTCTACGAAGCAGCCAAGTTCTACTACTCGGCCGGCATGCATGAGCCCGGTGGCGGCCTCGCGTTCGGCATGAACCAGAAGTTCTGGGAAGATCTCACGCCGGGCGAGAAAGCCATAATTACGGCGGCCTGCAACGAGGAACATGCAGCCCAGCATGAAGAAGCTTCGGCCAATAACGGCGAATATCTCACCAAGCTGATCAATGATCACGGCGTTGAGCTGCGCTCGTTCAATGATGAAGTCTGGGATTCTTTCGGCATCGCGGCTGCGGAAGTGTTTGAAGAAACCCGCAACCATTCCGAGCTGGCCGCAAAAATCAACGACGATTTCCAGTTGAAACTGCGCGAGCTTGGTGGTTTCCGGAAAATTGCCGAAATCGAATTCTCGAATCAACGCAACCGCGTACTCGGGATATAAGGTCACAAAACCATACGAAACGCGGGAGATTTGTATTTCCCGCGTTTCGGATTATCGATTGTTGACAATCAGGCCGCCTGCACGCCAACCGATCATCATGGCCGCCGCATTGGTATTGGCAGAAATGATCCGCGGCATCACGGACGCATCCGCCACACGCAAACCGTCAATACCGTTTACCTTCAGATCCGGCCCGACAACGCTCATCGCGTCGCCTGCCCCGCCCATACGGCAGGTGCCAACCGGGTGGTAAAGTGTGTCTGAACGGTTCCTGATCCAGCCGGCGATGGCGTCATCATTACCCACGCCGCGCGTGTGCAGTTCCTTGCGCCGGATGGACGCGAAGGCTTCATGCTGAAACAGCTGGCGAACCTTTTTGAAGCCCGCCACCAGCCGCGCCACATCATCGGCATGCGACAGATATTGCGGATTGATCAGCGGCGGCTGCAGCGGATCGCCGGAATTTAGCGAAACCCGGCCACTTGAATTTGGCTTGAGCAGCGAAAGGTGGATCGACATGCCGTGACCGGCGTGCATCTTGCGACCATGATCATCCACGATTCCGGGCGCAAAATGCAGTTGCAGATCCGGCGTTTCCAGATCGTCTCGGCTCTTGATGAACGCGCCCGCCTCGGCAATCGGCGACGTCAGTTTGCCGGTACGATCCTTTCGCCATTGCTTGACGGCATCCATGATCGCCTTGCCGCCGCTTGCCGACACACCAAGCGTCTCGGGACCTGCCCTGGTCTTGTATGTCATGACATAATCGACGTGATCCTGAAGGTTTGCTCCAACTCCCGGTAAATCGACCACCACCGGAATGTTATGCGACTGCAACTCCCGGGACGGACCGATGCCGGACAACATCAGCAATTGCGGGGTCTGAAAAACGCCTGCGCACACAATGATTTCGTGGGTCGCTAGTGCTTCGTGCCATGCCCGGCCCATGTAATAGCGCACGCCCACGGCATGGCCCTGGGAAACCAGTATACTTCCAGCCCTGGCCCCGGTGAGCACGGTCAGGTTCTTGCGATGCATGACCGGCCGCAGAAAAGCATCAGCAGATGAACATCTTTCACCATCGCGAATCGTGGCGCGATAAAATCCGCACGCTTCACTGTCCAGCTGATCAAATCCTGGCTGTTGCGGTATACCCAACGCCGTACAGGCTTCGACGAACATTGCCGATGCCGCAAACGGATCGCGCTGTTCGCTGACCGTCAGGCCGGCGCTCTCCAACGCCGCGAATGCGGGTTCAACATCGCGCCCGCGCCAACCGGCGACATTCCATTCATCGTAATCGCGCATCCGGCCACGCGTGTAGACCATCGCATTGATGGCCGATGACCCACCCAGACCTTTTCCTCTGGGCTGATAGCCCTTGCGTCCGTTCAGGCCCGGTTGCGGCATGGTCTTGAAGGCCCAATTGCTGACCGGCCACGGCAGCAGGGCTGCGAAACCGGCAGGGGCACGCAGCATGGCAGACGTGTTGTTGCCGCCTGCCTCCAGCAGCACGACGTGATTGTCGGGGTTTTCACTTAAGCGTGACGCCAGCGCACAACCGGCTGACCCTGCCCCTATGATGATGTAATCTGCTTGCATGATTACTGTTCTGACACGGCAGCGATGCTGCCTGCAACAAGGGAGACTGTCATGATTGATCGCCGCACTCTCATCATGTGGATTGCAAGCCTGACATTAGCGGGCCCGGCCATGGCGCATCACGGCTGGCGCTGGACAGCAGATGGCAACTTTGAACTGACGGGCATAATCAAGAGTGCCCGCCTGGGCAACCCGCATGGTGTACTGCAGATCAACGCAGACGGCGAAACCTGGACTGTCGAGGCGGGTCAGCCATGGCGTCACGAGCGCGCCGGTCTCGATGAAAACCTGCTCACACCAGGCACCGAAATCACCATCGCCGGCGGCCGGTCGACTGACCCGGCAGAAAAGCGGGTCAAGGCGGAGCGCATCACCATTGCCGGCAAACTCTACAATCTGTATCCGAACAGGGACTAGACGTGGAACACCTGCTGCTGGACCTGGAACAATCAGGGCTGGGCACCGCCATGCGAACCTGGCGCTGGTTGTATCCCATCGTCAACACGGTCCACATCGCAGGTATTGCCCTGCTGTTCGGCTCGGTTGTTTCACTCGACCTTCGCTACCTTGGCTTGTGGAAGTCCGTTGAATTAACCGGACTGGTGCGTGTGCTGGTGCCGATGGCACTGGTCGGATTCGGTCTGGCATGCACCGCCGGTGGTTTGCTGTTCATGACCGATGCCCGCAAATATGCAGCCTTGCCGTTGTTCCAGATCAAGATGCTGCTGATCGCCCTCGGCGTCGTGAACGCACTGTATGTCGCACGAAAAAGGGCGACCGTGCGGGTCGCCCTTATCTCACTTGCCATGTGGACCGGCGCGCTCATTTGCGGGCGGTTCACCGGCTATTTGTAACGTCAGACCTTCAGACGATCAGCCTGGATCAGGAGGATCGCTTACAAAGTGTCAGAGCAACTTCACAGGTTCAATTGAACCCATATTACTCTAACATTTTGGAATCGAGCATCTTTATCCGATCAGATGATCCCATCTGACCGGATGATGCTCTAACCTCAGTCAGCGGTTTTCTTGGCTGCTTTCTTGGCAGGTGCCTTTTTGGCAGCAGCTTTCTTGGCAGCAGCTTTCTTGGCCGGCTTTGCATCTGAACCATGGTCGTGGTCGGGATGATCGCAATCTTCACCATGTTCATGATCATGCTCCAGCAAATGCTGCAGAGATTCGCGGCTGACGGAACGTTCTGTGACAGTTGCCTGATCCGCAATGTGATCGACGACCTTCTGCTCGAATAACGGCCCACGGATTTCGACCAGTGCATTCGGGTTGTTGCGATAAAACTCGAACACCTCTTTTTCCTGGCCGGGGAACTGGCGCGCACGATCCATAAGACCGCGCTGCAGTTCTTCATCAGCGACGGTTACGCCGGCGTTTTCACCTATGGTACCGATGACCAGGCCGAGCCGCACGCGGCGCTCGGCAATTCCCTTGTACTCGGTGCGGACTTCTTCTTCAGTGGTGTCCTCGTCAGCGAATGTCTTGCCTTCGGCTTCCATCTCGCGTTCAAGAGCGGCCCAGATCTGTTCAAACTCCTGATCCACCAGCTTTTGCGGCAGCTCGAATTTGTACTCGTTGTCCAGCGCATCAAGCATGTCACGCTTCAACTTTGCCTTGGACATGTTGGCAAACTCGTCCGCGATGCGCTCGGTGACCATTTCCTTCAGCTTGGCGACGCTTTCCATGCCGAGCTTCTCGGCAAATGCCTCGTCAATTTCTGCAACCTTCGGCTGTTCGACCTTGGTGACCTTCACCTCGAACTCAGCAGGTTTGCCCGCCAGGTGCTCAACACCGTACTCGGCCGGGAACGCAACATTGACGATCTTTTCGTCACCTGGCTTAACGCCGACCAGTTGCTCTTCAAAGCCCGGAATGAATGAGCCTGAACCCAGTTCCAGCGGAACATCCTCTGCAGTGCCGCCCTCGAAGGCTTCGCCGTCAATCTTGCCGACAAAGCTGATGGTGACCCGGTCACCATCTTCGGCCGCACCCTTGGCGCGATCCTCATAGTCCTTGTATTGACCCGCAATATTCTTCAGCGCTTCGTCCAGGTGTTCGTCGCTCACCTCGACAACCAGCTTTTCAACCTTGAGACTCTTGAATTCCTTGATTTCAATGTCCGGTACAATTTCGAAATTCATCGTGAACGACAAGTCAGCGTCGCCACTCATCACTGCCTGAACGTCTTTTTCATCCTCCGGCAGCACGATTTCCGGCTGATAGGCAGCCTTGAGGCTCTTTTCATTCAGTGCTTCGGTGCTTGAAGCCTCAATCGACTTCTGCACGACTTCGGCCATGGCCGACTGGCCATAGAGTTTCTTCAGGTGGCCGATCGGCACCTTGCCCGGCCGAAATCCCTTGATCTGGGCCGTAGCTTTCAACTCTTCCAGTCGCTCGTCAACGCGAGCCTTGAGGTCTCCGGCCGGAATGACCACTTTAAGCTCGCGCTTGAGGCCTTCATTGAGTGTTTCGGTCACCTGCATAATGTTTAGTTTCCTTATTAGCCTTACATCAAAGGCCGATGCCGGGTCCGACCGGACAATACAAACCTTCAGTTCAATTCCACATTCGCTGATCGTCAGTCTTTGGTGCGGGCGGAGGGACTTGAACCCCCACAGCTTTCACCGCTAGAACCTAAATCTAGTGCGTCTACCAATTCCGCCACGCCCGCTCGAAAAAACCAGCGGCGCGCCTTCACCTGGCGCGCCGTACGTCAGCAATCGCGCCGGTGTATAGCAAAGCATGTGCGGCGATGCCAGAGGTTTAGACATCTGAAATTCGATGCTGCATCACCTTACTGCAAAGTCCTGATCATGTCCGCTGCGGTCACATGGAGTTTGGCGGCCCACCGCAAGGAGGCAAATCGCCGGATTTCACGGTTGTCGGCACCAGATACGGCGATCGTCGAAATCGACATCAGGCCGTGACATCAAGCCAAGTCATCATTGCCCGTGCAGCGCCGCCAGCACCGCTGGAATGCCGCCGGGCAGATCTTCTGCTATCAGGCCGGGGCCAAACCGGTTGGCTGCTTCACCATGCAGCCACGCAGCGCATCCGGCAGCTTCAAAAGCCGGCAAGCCTTGCGCCAGCAATCCGAGGCACAGCCCCGTCAGAACATCGCCCGACCCTGCCGTGGCCAGCCACGACGGCGCATTGGCGTTTATCGCACAGCGCCCGTCAGCATGTGCAATCACCGTATCGGAGCCTTTCAACACCACCACCGCGCCGCTGGCTTTCGCAGCGGCAACGCCACGTTCGCATTTTGAGTCAACGGAGCCGCAAAAAGCTTTGAAAAGCCTGGTAAATTCGCCTTCGTGCGGAGTCAGGATGACCTGCCGTTCAGGCTTTGCGGCAATCGCATCGAACAGCAGTTCGGCGTTGCCTGCAAAGCTGGTGAGAGCATCTGCATCCAGCACCACACCACATCCGGCTGCCAGCACGCCCAACACTTTTTCAATCGTGTCATGCCCCACACCGACGGCAGGGCCAATGCCACAGGCCGTGATGCGCTTGTCATCAAGTATCCTCGCCAGGTCGCGCCCGTTGTCTGCCTGGAGCAGCATGATTGCCGTCAGGTGGCCCGCAAGGATGGGCAAAGCTGCCTCGCCTCCAGCCATTGTCACCAGCCCGGCACCTACCCGCAAAGCCGACATCGCCGCGAGCCGCGCTGCGCCGGTGTTCCATGGCCCGCCGGACACCATCAGCGCGGAACCGCGCGAGTATTTGTGTGCTCCGGCAAGCGGTTTGACCAGCAAGCTTGCGAATTCATCCGGTGTGTTCAGGCGCCATCGTGGATTGATCGAGGCCAGCACTTCGGCGGAAATACCGATGTCGGCCACATGCACAATACCGCATTGCCCCCTTCCCGGCTCCAGGTAGTGACCGGGTTTTGCACGAAAGAACGTGACAGTATGATGCGCCTGAACAGCAATTCCGCGGATGCTGCCTGACGCTCCATCAACTCCGCTGGGCATGTCGACCGCAATCCGCAGCGCATCTGTGTCGTTCATTCCGGCAACCAGGCAAGCCATATCGCCGTCAATATCCCGAGACAATCCGGCGCCGAAAAGCGCGTCCACGATCAGCCCTGCACCGGCAAGCGCGCCGGGTTGAGCCGGCAGCACCTCGCCCTTCCAGGCGCTTGCGGCCAAGGCGGCATCTCCCTTGAGCATTGCCTGCTCACCGGCAAACAGGAGTTTTACCGGCCACTGCGCTTCAGCCAGCAGCCGGGCAATAACAAACCCGTCGCCGCCATTGTTGCCCGGTCCGCAGACAACGCACACCGGGCACGGTTCGCTCAGATCTCGAATGATCCCGGCACATGCGAGACCGGCTGCTTCCATCAGATCAATGCCCGGCACACCTGCCTGAATGGTCAGGCGGTCTGCTTCATACATTTCCTGTGGTGTCAGCAACTGCGTCATGGGCTGTGAGCATACCTGACTTAATCAGCTTTTGTCGCCCTGAGTTCGGCAAGTTCTGCCCGCACGGCGCGCAGTTCGGTCAGGATTGTCGACACTTCGTTGTGAAGGTCGGCACGGTCTGCCTGCGCTTCGGCTTCATGCTCTTTCTGCATGGCATCGACGATGACACCGATAAACAGGTTCAACACGGTGAAGGAGGTCACCATGATAAACGGCACGAACAGTGCCCACGCCAATGGAAACTGTTCCATTACCGGGCGCACAATTCCCATGGACCAGCTCTCAAGAGTCATGATCTGGAACAGCGAATAGGCGCTTTCGCCCAGGGATCCGAACCATTGTGGAAATGTGGCTGCGAACAGCTTGGTGGAGATTACCGAGAAGATGTAGAAGATGAGGCCCAGCAACAGCACAATCGAACTCATGCCGGGAATCGCGGCAAGCAGTCCGGTCACCACCCTGCGGATCGCCTTGATGCTGGAGACCAGCCGCAAGACCCGCAATATCCGAAAGGCACGCAGTACAGAAAACGCCCCCGTCGCCGGCATCAATGCGACCGACACGATGAGAAAGTCGAAAATCCGCCAGGGGTCGCGCCAGAAGCCCCGGAAATCGGCGATCATCCGGGCGGCAATCTCAGCCACGAATATACCCAGGATGATCCTGTCGGCGAACATCAGAATTGAACCGAACCTGGAGTACCACCACGGGCTCGTTTCCAACCCGAGCGTGATCGCGTTAAGGACGATCAGCGCCACGATGGCCTGTTCGAAACGCGGATGATTAACGAGGCTGGACAATCGTGATCGGAGCATGGTCGGTTGGCTTCTTGGTGCTTTGGTTGATCTCTGCGAACTACAGCTATGTGATGCCTGACGGCGGTGGCGTCAACCGGTCCTGCGCGGTGAACCAGGATGCTGACAAACGAACGCTGTTGAACAGGCTTCCATGCTGGGCGGGATTGCAGAATGCACCACTCAACAACAGCCTATTTTTTAGGCAATTGCCTGTTTTTTAATATGATAACTTACCGATGTGATTCATCATTTCTTTCTATGTCATTGTTTTCACCGATTTTTTAAAATTTACGGCAATTGGCACGCCTCGTGCAATTCGCGTAGGACGATTACAATAGCGGCTAAGTATCGAAAACCCTGATAAGCGCCGTTGGAGGAAGAATGAAAAAGATCGAGGCAATCGTCAAACCGTTCAAGCTGGATGAAGTGAAAGAAGCTCTGCAGGAAGTTGGACTGCAGGGAATCACCGTCACCGAGGCCAAGGGCTTTGGGCGTCAGAAAGGTCATACGGAGCTGTATCGCGGTGCCGAATACATCGTCGACTTTTTGCCAAAAGTGCGCATCGAGATCGTACTTGACGACGGACTGGTCGACCAGGCCGTTGAAGCCATCCTACAGGCTGCACGCACAGGCCGCATCGGCGATGGCAAGATTTTCATCTCCACCGTTGACGAAGCAATCCGCATTCGCACCGGTGAAACCGGTGTTGACGCACTTTAGTTCCAATCAACCACCCCACCCCTAACCCACTTTAACTGAAAGACTGCGAGGGCAAACAGATGGCCAAGAAACCTTCTCCCGTTGCAGGTGCAATGAAGTACCTGAAAGACAACGATATAAAATATGTCGACCTGCGCTTTACCGATCCGCGCGGCAAGATGCAGCACGTGACCCAGGACATTTCCACCATCGACGAAGACGTGTGGGCCGATGGCCTGATGTTCGACGGTTCATCGATTGCCGGCTGGAAAGCCATCAACGAGTCGGACATGGTGTTGATGCTCGACCCCGAGTCCCTGCATATCGATCCGTTCTATGCCCAGAAAACCGCAGCGGTGTTCTGTGACATTCTCGAGCCGGGCAGCGGCGAGGCATATGAGCGCGATCCGCGCACCACGGCCAAGAAGGCTGAAGCCTATGTGAAATCCACCGGTATCGGGGACACGATCACGGTTGGACCGGAAGCCGAGTTCTTCATGTTCGACGATGTGCGCTTTGCAGCTGAACCATACAATACCGGCTTCAGGGTGGACTCCACGGAACTTCCGTCCAACATGGATGCCGAGTATGAAATGGGCAATATGGGCCACCGTCCGCGCACCAAGGGCGGATATTTCCCGGTAAACCCGGTTGACTCGGCTCAGGACATTCGCGGTGAAATGCTGGCTGCCATGGCCTCCATGGGCGTCACGGTGGAAAAGCATCACCACGAAGTTGCAGCCGCCCAGCACGAACTCGGGATCAAGTTCGAGACACTGACAAAGTGTGCCGACCAGTTGCAGATCTACAAGTATGCCATCCACAATGTTGCGCACCAGTACGGCAAGACGGCAACGTTCATGCCGAAGCCTGTATTCGGCGACAACGGGTCTGGCATGCATGTGCATCAGTCCATCTGGAAAGGCGGCAAGCCACTGTTCGCCGGCAACCAGTACGCTGATCTGTCGGAAACCTGCCTGTACTACATTGGCGGCATCATCAAGCACGCCAAGTCGCTGAACGCGTTCACCAATCCGTCCACCAACTCCTACAAGCGTCTGGTGCCCGGTTATGAAGCACCGGTTCTGCTGGCATATTCGGCCCGCAACCGGTCAGCATCGTGCCGTATTCCGTGGACAGCGTCTCCGAACGGCAAGCGTGTTGAAGTCCGTTTCCCGGACCCGACCGCCAACCCGTACCTTGCGTTTTCTGCCATGGTGATGGCCGGCATGGACGGCATCATGAACAAGATCCACCCGGGCGATCCGATGGACAAGGATTTGTACGACCTGCCGCCGGAAGAACTGAAAAACATTCCGACAGTTTGTGCATCACTGCGCGAAGCGCTTGAGTCACTGGACGCTGACCGCGAGTACCTCAAGGCTGGCGGTGTGTTCTCTGACGATCAGATCGATGCCTATATCGAGCTCAAGATGGAAGAAAACATGCGGTATGAAATGACACCGCATCCGGTTGAGTACGACATGTACTACTCGGTCTAGAACGACCTTTCCGACCGGCCCCGGGCCGGACCGACACAACGGGCTGGTTCCTGGTTTTCAACCTGGAGCCAGCCTTTTTTTGCCTGCACGAGACACCAGGCGCCCTGCGCGTTAACCGGGACGTAACCAGAATGCGTTGTTATTGACCCAATAGGCTCCTTATCCTGATTGCGAGGCTGGCGATGAACATGTTTTCAAAATTTGGCGTTTGTCTGATCTGCATGCTGGCATTGGTCCTGCTGGCAGTCACTCCAAATTCAGCAACGTCAAACGTCAGCCTTGACTCCTCGACTGAGCATGCACCGCAGCCCCTGTCGACTTCCTAGTTCTCACGATCCCTGCAGGATAAACCGGGTCGGCTGACAACCGATACCATGAACCACGGGCCCGGAAACTGCTATTGCCAACGCAGGAATCCTGTTGCAGTTTCCACTTTTTCGGAAATCAGCAGGTTCTCCATCAATGACAGACGTAAGCGGCAAACGCTCTGAATTGCTGAGCGACTGGCGGTTGCTGTTGTTCGGCACCCTGGCGTCACTTGCTTCAGCGCCCGGCCAGACCCTTGTCATATCCCTGTTCAATGCCGACATCCGTGCTGCCTTTGACCTCAGCCATGGCGATTTCGGCAATGCCTACATGATCGCAACGCTGGCGAGCGCGGTCGTCATCCTGTGGTCGGGCAAGTTGATTGACCGCTATGATCTTCGCGTCGTGTTCGCCGTCACGACCATCGGACTGTGCGGGGCCTGCCTGATTGCCGGCAGCAGCACCGGTTGGCTGACACTCTTGCTGGCGCTGTTCCTGTTACGGCATTTCGGACAGGGCTTGATGAGCCACATCGCCGTTACATCTGTGAACCGCTATTATCAAACCGTGCGCGGCAAGGCATCCGCCATCGTCAACCAGGGTTTCACGCTTGCTGAAGCCACTCTGCCCATTACCATTTCGGCTTTGATTGCGGCTATTGGCTGGCGTACTTCCTGGTATGTGCTTGGCCTTGTCGCGGCCTGCATCGTGTTGCCGCTCCTGCTGTTGCTGATTGCCGATCATCGCCGTCGCCATGGCCGCTATCTGGATCAGATGTCAATTCTTGAAACTGATGTGACAAGCCTGGTCGGGTCGAGGACACAGCGGCAATGGACCAGAGCGCAAATGCTGCGCGATCCACGTTTCTATGGTGTCATTCCCGTCGTTCTGGCGCCGTCATTTCTCAATACCGGCTTGATGTTTCATCATCAGCACATCGTCGCTTCGAAAGGCTGGGAACTGGAAACCTGGTATCTTCTGCTGATGGCGTATGCAGCCTCATCGATCGCATTTTCCATGCTGGCAGGTATCCTGGTGGACAGGAACGGCGCACGTCGCCTGATGCCCCTGTTCGCCATGCCCATTGCACTGGGTGGAGCGTGTCTCATGGCCGGCGGCAACGAGGTGTGGATATTCGGCGTGCTGATTTCATTCGGCGCAGCATCGGGGATGACCGGTGCCGTTACAGCCCCGTTCTGGGCGGAGGTCTACGGCGTCCAGCATCTCGGCGCAATCAAGGCGGTGGCGACTGCCGTGATGATATTTGCCAGCGCGATGTCGCCAGCAATTTACGGCGCGATGTTCGATGCGCACATCAGCGTACCCGCCATTGGCCTTCTCAATGTCGTTTTCGTGCTGGCAGCGTCTGCATGCGCGTGGCTGGCTCTGCGAAAATCATGACCGGCCAGGTGTATCGTCCGCCCGCTGACACCGGCCTCGACATCATCCACCGTGACGATGATCTGCTGGTGTTGAACAAGCCATCCGGGCTTCTGTCGGTGCCTGGAAAAGGTCCTGAACTGGCGGATTGCCTGGAAGCCCGGGTTCACGCGGCCCTTGCCGACGCCCTGATCGTGCACAGGCTTGATCGGGACACGTCCGGCGTGTTCATGATGGCCATGAACGCCAGGGCGCAACGACACCTCGGATTGCAGTTTGAACGGCGGCATTTGTCCAAGACCTACCTGGCCATCGTAGCCGGTCGCGTTGAGACCGACGAAGGCGAAATCGATCTGCCGCTGATCGCGGACTGGCCGAACAGGCCCTTGCAGAAGGTATGCCATGAGACAGGCAAACCGGCACTGACCCGCTGGCGGGTATTGTCGCGCACAGAGACAGCCACCCGGTTGGAATTGGCGCCGCATACGGGCAGATCACACCAATTGCGGGTTCACCTGAAAGAGCTCGGCCATCCCATTCTCGGAGATCCGCTTTATGGTGACGCTTCTGCCGCTTCCCGGCTTATGCTGCATGCCCACACACTGACGCTCCGCCATCCCACCGGCGGTGCAGTCACCAGTTTTTGCGCGGAAGTCCCGTTCTGACAGGCAATCCACATGGTGGCGCATGCTTGTCTTCTTGTGTAAAAATGCCATCATGACCCATGACATTGTTGTTTCCCTCGCCACCATTGCGCTTGTCAACGTGTTGTCCTGGCTGACACCGGGTCCCAACATGCTGGCCGTCATCAGTGCATCCATCAGCAATGGCAGGCGCGCCGGACTCATGACGGGGCTTGGATTAAATGCCGGCGGGCTTTTGTGGGCCTGCATGGCTGTAATGGGTGTAACATCGCTGTATGAGTTGTTTCCGCAGTTCATACTCTGGTTCAAACTCGCGGGCGCCGCATACCTTTTGTGGCTGGGTTTCAGGGCAATTAAGCACGCAGCAACGGTTGTCGCCAAACCGCTTGGTGTCGAGCAATTGCAACTGTCTGGCTGGAACGGGTTTCGAACCGGCTTTTTCGTCATTGCCACAAACCCGAAGGCTGCCCTGTTCTTCGGTTCGATCCTGACGGCGTTTGTTCCCGTCAATGCTCCCGGCTGGTACCTCGTCTCGATCATCACTATTTGCATGACGGTCGGGTTGGTGGGTCACACGATCACCGCCACCGTGTTTTCATCATCGACGGTAGTGCAGCGGTTCCAGTCTGCCCAGCGCAGTATCAATGGCTGTTTCTGTATATTGTTTACAGGTCTCGGCCTGGCTGTCGCGTGGGACGCCTGCAGACGATTATAGGTTCAGATCACGCCTGACCTGTTTCATTGTGGTGCCGGCCACCAGTCGGCAGGCAGCAATCCGGTGGTGACCGCATACAGCAACGCCGATACGCTCAGTACAGACAACACTGTTGTGACCAGGACACTGGCCGTGGCGCGTTCAACCCACACACCATACTGCTGGGCAATGACAAACACATTGGTCGCGGTTGGCAGTGAGGCCAGCAACACCGCGGCAAACACCCAGACGGGATCAAAATTGCCGACGTAACTCAGCATGAAATACATTGCGGCGGGGTGCACGATCAACTTGATTGGTACAATATAGCCCAGAGCCAATGGCACCCGCTTCAACGGCCGCAGTGCCAGTGTGACCCCCATGGCAAAAAGTGCGCACGGTGCCGCTGCCTGGGCAAGATAGTCGATCAGGTGCTGCACCGGTTCCGGCGCCGGCCACTCCAGAATGGCAAATGACACACCCACTGCGGTGGCAATGATGAACGGGTGGAACACGATCTTTCTTGTGACATCCGCGATCAGACGGCCCGGGGACTGTTTCTGATTGCCGGACACCGAGATCAGCGCCGGTGCCAGTGCAAAATGCATGATGTTTTCGAAACAGAAGATAATCGCGACCGGGATAGCCGCGTTTTCGCCCAAGGCCAGAATGGCAATGGCCGGGCCCATGTACCCGATATTGCCATAGGCGCCCGCCAGGCCCTGGATGGTGGATTCAGCCATATTGCCGCGGGTTCCAATGATGCCCAGCACAAATGTCAGTATGAAAATCAGGTACGTGACCAGAATGGTGG
>SWCD01022500.1_pt1 | contig 47225 bp, 43 predicted proteins | sample 4693011 | NCBI WGS metagenome assembly SWCD01 (sample SAMN10267278, study PRJNA491770) | bioreactor metagenome | isolation source: DHS bioreactor inoculated with marine | place: Japan: Omine Ridge, Nankai Trough
CGGTTCTAGGGCCTGTGTATGACGCAGTCTCTGGAGTGAAGCTTTGATTATGAAACGTTTATTTTATTTTACAGGTTACCGCCTCAGTGTATTGCACTGGAAAGGCAAACAGCTGCTAGGAACCAGTTCGTTCGAACCGACTGATGCAGGCCTGGAAAAGTTCCGTGCTTATCTTACTAATACTGAGAAGATATCAAGCAGGTTTCTCGTCGATGTCATCGAGGAGGACTTCAGGAATGAAAGGATACCGCATGTCGGTGCTCGTGACAGAAATGCGGTAATGAACAGGCTGCTTGACCGGTACTACCGGTCGAGTAAACAATATTGTTATAGCACGGTTATAGGCCGTGAAAAAAGCGGTCGCAAAGACGACATTGTATTGTTAGGTGCGATGACTAATCCGCATCTTATCCAGCCCTGGTTGACCATCATCGATGAGTGCGAGGTGCCGCTTTCCGGTATCTGGACGCTGCCTATCATCAGTAAACAACTGTTAAAGACGATTAAGGCAGCATCCGGAGTCGTACTGCTGGTAAGCCAGCAGGTCAACAGCAATGTCAGGCAGACCTTGTTTAGAGATGGCAAATTGATATCCAGTCGCCAGTCGATCATCAACCAGGATATCAATGATATCTCTGGTATCGGCGAGCTGGCGGCACCAGAGGTGAAGCGCACCATCGAGTTTCTGCGTGCACAGGGCCTGGTCGGTGCAGATGAATTAATCAATTTGCACATCCTGGGCAGTGATGAACAGTTGCTATCATTGCAGCAATCCTTCATTGCAAACGAGCAACAGACCGTAACAATCCACAGGATTGCAGAGCTGCACAAGAAGCTGGGACTGAAAGATGTAGAAAATAAATTTTCTGATGGCATCTTTGCCTGGTACTGCGTGGCGCAAGGTCTCAGTATCAGCCACTATGGTGAAAGGCAGGCGTTTAACCGTTATCACAATAAGTTAGCAGCAACAGCTTTATACGTGGCGAGCCTGGCCGTGCTAATAACAGGAGCGTTACTGGCACAGTCAAATCTATCTGATGCAGTCGAGTATGAGAAATCGATTGCCCTGTTGAAGAGAGAAGAGAATACATACAAGGAACTGTATTCGAAAAAATTCGAAGAATTTGAAGAAGTGTTTCAGAACGCGGGAGTGATGAACTCGGCCGTTGAACTCGCTGAACAGATAAAGCGCAACAGCGAGACTTCGCCACTTGATTTTCTGATCACCCTGAGCAATATCATAAGCAATGATGTGTCGGCGAACATCCAGATCGATAAAATAGAGTGGTCGGCGATCAATATCGAGGAAAAAGACGGCAGGGTATCAAAAGCCAATTTTACCGGCAAACAGCCGGTCAAACATGATGCCGTCGTTACCGGTCGAATCGATATCCCTGAAAATGAGTACCGAGACTCGATTCAGCAGATACAGCAGATCATCGATTCACTGAGCGCCAGTTCACGAGTAGAAGAAGTGGTAGCTCTAAAGATGCCGGTGGATCTGCGCTCTGAAAGCAAGTTTTCAACAGAATCAGGAGTGGATATCAAGCGACGTAACAACAGCGAGTCAACGGGTATCTTTTCCTTGCGGGTAACGATGAAGGCGCCGGATCATGTTTAGTAAAATAACACCAGCCCTGATGCGGGCCATCGTAGTGTTCACGGCGATACTAGTGGCCTGTGTTATCGTTATATCGATCTCTTATGTCTATATGGATGAAGCATACAAGGATCAACAGGCGGCGAAGCGAGCAATGCGAGTATGGCAGGCAAAAATTAACAGTTCGGTACAGAATAACCAGATCATCGATGCGTTCGAGATCAACTTCCTGAAACTGGTAAACCAGGGCGTGGTTGGGGCTGAGGACAGGCTAAGCTGGTTTGAGACGATTCAGGACACAGCAAAAAAACGCGGCATGCCCTCAGTAAAATATAGTATATCCACCCAGGCCGCGCTTGAAGAAAGAAATCTCAAACAGGATTACAGGGGTATCGATGTCTTCAAAAGCGTGATGACGCTCGATATCAAGATGGCTCATGAAGGCGACCTGTTCGCACTATTGAATGATCTTGAAAAAGCAGACGGACTGTATGCGGTGGATAGCTGTGATATAGAAAAAATAAGCAAAACAGCCGTTGATACAGAAAATGCCATGAAAGCATATTGTGAACTGGGATGGTATACCTTCCGCGGTTCAAAGGCAGGTAACGCTCGAGTTAAAGGACGTGGCAATGCATCTTAGTAAATTATTAATCGGATTGTTATGTCTAATGTGTGGCTCTGTATCACATGCAGAGTTTGATGCTGATGATTTGGGTAAGTTATTTACTGATAAAAAACAACGGGCCCAGATAGATGCCGCTCGATCAGGTGTGTCTGGAGCAACGAACAGGATAGACAAGGTAAAGGTCGATGGTTATGTTATACGTAGTGATGGAAAAAGCGTGGTGTGGGTGAACGGCCAGAATACGCTTGAGAGCTCGAGGATAGGCAATATTCGTGTCCATCAACCTTCGATGCAGAAGGATAAAAAAGTCAGCATCAGTGTCGATGGTGAAAGCAGGCGTCTCAGGCCTGGCGAAACCTGGAATAAGAGTACGGGTAAAATCGTTGATTCCCAGTGATAGAAAAGTGAGTGGTTCACGCCAGGATGGTGTTGCCCTTCTGGTCCTTGCTATATTGATAGCGTTTACAATCACTGCGTACTACTTCTCTAATATATCCATGATGAAGGTCGAACTTGAAAATGATGAACAGACCCGCACAGCCCTGGTTAAAGCGAAAGAAGCTTTGCTCGCCTATGCTGTGACTAACTGGCAGAACAATGGCAGGTTGAGCATGGTCGGCCAGCTTCCTTGTCCTGACTGGAATAATGCGACACCAGAGGGTGAACAAAGTGCGCCCTGTGGTACTACATTTGCCAATGGGATAGGCTACTTTCCCTGGCGTACGCTAAATATCGATGCGTTATATTCCGGTGACGGTGAATGTTTGTTGTACGCCGTTTCGCCAGCCTATAAATCAGCACCGGTAGCAGCCATTAATCCTGACAGCTATGGCCAGTTTCAGGTCGTTGACAATACTGGCGTAGTCATACAAGGTAACGTACCAGAAGAAAGGCCGGTCGCTATTATTTTTGACCCGGGTAAAGGCCTGGATGATCAGGACAGAGACCAGTCTGGTGGTGGTAAATGTGGACTGGACTACGGCAATATAGCAGCTTATCTCGATAATGATGGTGTCACAGATAACGCTGCGATCGATCCCAATACCAACAATATTATCGAACAGGTAGTGCACCGTTATGAAGGTTCAGAACAGGGTGCCAACCCTTTGAATGACAGCCTGATCACGCTCACCCATGGAGAGCTCTGGCAGGCGCTTGAGTCAGCAATTACAGACGCCAGCTTTGATGCCGCGATGAAGAACCTCACCGAAGCTATCGCTGTGTGTTTTGCCGCATACGGTGCTGCCAACACTAACGATAATTTACCGATGCCGGCACCGCTGGATCTAAACGGTGGTGAATACAGGCGAAATGCCGATTATGACGATAGCGCCGATTTTACATCTGCATTCGCCGGACGCCTGCCATATGATGTTTCAAATGCAAATTCTGAGACCGGCGTTGGTGCAAATTATATCTTTGCTAACACATTCTGCGATGCGATAGATTTACCGAGTACGGGCGCAGTTGACAATATCAACTTTACTGATGATGCAGGCAGTGATATTGGTGAATACTTTGATCTATGGCAGAACTGGAAGGACCACTTTTTCTATGCAGTATCTACGCGTTTTAAACCTGACGGTGATGGTTCGGCCGCAGCATGTAACCCTGCGGGTACTGACTGCGTCGATGTTGGTGGTACTGAATACGCAGCTATCATATTTTTCTCCGGGCTGAAACAGGCAGGGCAGGTCCGTTACGCGCCACCATTTGAGGCTGACGACAAAGAGGATATTAATAACTACCTGGAGGATGGTAACCCGGGTAATTTTCCTGACAATACGGGAAACGCTAGTTACGATGCGGTTGCTGGCACTAGTAATGATGTCATGTTTTGCATCAAAGAAGACATGAGTGTGGTCGAATGTCTTTAAAGTCGCATAACCAAGAAGGTTTTACCCTGATAGAGATAGCGGTCGTTCTGGTTATCGTCGGAGTCCTCGTGGGCAGCTTTATCGGTTCGGTCTCCAGCAGGATAGAAACGACCAGGCGCGATAATACAAAACAGCAGCTCGAAGAGATCAAGGAAGCGATAATAGGGCATGCTATTACTCATGGCCGGTTGCCGTGTCCGACGACTACAACGGGCCTGGGTCGTGAACAGCCGGGGCCAGGCGTCTGTACCTGGCAACATGGTTTCGTTCCAGGGGTGACCTTGGGCCTAAGCGGTAACTATAACAGAGATGATCTGCTGACAGACAGCTGGGGTAACCCAATACGGTATACGGTGTCAATCGCAAACGGCAGTGCACTGACCTCAGCACCAGGAGCGGGAGGTATGGTCGATGTAGGTATGGCCGCATTGGCGCCTGACTTGGTCGTATGTGATGGCGATAGCACCATGACTAATGACTGTGCTGGTGCGCCCGTGCCGGCAAAGCTTACAGATGAAGCACCGTTCATTCTCCTGTCCCTGGGCAAGGATGGTAGTGATTTTGTTACTAATACAGCGCCAAACTCTGACCAGGGTGAAAACTCTGGAGAATTGGCTGTGGCCGCCAATGCTGCCGGTGAGAATATTGCTTATACTGTCGGTGCGAACCTTGTCTTTGTCAGTAAGTCGTATAGTGACGAAGTGTCAGCGGCGGGACGTTTCGATGATATCGTGGTCTGGGAGTCTAAATATGTACTCTATAGCCGGATGATGGATGCCGGTCAGTTCCCCTAGTTGTGGAGTAATTCGAGTTAAACTCATTAGTCAGTTACTAGATGTTTGTGGCGGTGCAGACGTGCAATATCATGAACAGTCTCTGGTCTCTAACGGCTGGGCATACAAGGTTTATTTAATAATTCAGCCTTTCGGGTTGATCTTTTTCATCAAAAATCTGACTTCACCATCTTGGTTGCTATCGACAGATAGCTCATAACCATGTGTCATGGCTAGCTCATAAGACTGGTAAAGACCAATACCAAAACCATCATGAGATGAAACCACTTCTTTGAAAAGATGCGGGTATACCTGCGGTTCGATAGGGCTGCCAGTGTCTGTAATCGTTAGCTGTAATTGACGGTTCGATTTTGAAAGCTGTACGAAAATTTTAAGACCGGGTTCTCTCGAGCGTTTATTCCTTGCATTATCCAGAAGGTTCTCAACCACCGTGGTGAAGATGTCGACAGGGATGTCAGTATCACTGTCCAGGTCCAAGGAGAAATCGATATGTCTGCCAGTATAGCGTAACTGCAACTGGTTCCACCAGTGGATAAGGGAGCCGCTCGATGCCTGTCTCGCTGTTTCCGCTGATGGTGCACGCAGTTTGTCCAGGGTCGTATTCAGACGCTGGGTTAAAAGCGGCATCTGTTTTTTCAGCACATCTATTCGTTCCTGTATATTTGAATCTTTGTCATTGATGATCTGTGACATCGTCTGTGTCGACTGCAATATGTTCTTAACGTCATGGGTCAGTTTCGATCCGGTTTCATATATGGCCTGCATATGTGCCTGCTTCAATAACTGCTGTTCCTGAAGTTTGGCACGGTAATAAAAAGTTAATACGTTGAGTAACAGCTTGCTATGCAACAGCAAAGAGGGGCCGACAGGCGTATAGGTGTAGATGGTCAGTTTTAATTTTTCGTCGTTTATGCTTACCTTGTTTGAAGACTCCTCACCTTCCAGTCCGGCATCGGCACCTGCCTGCCAGCCGACACCGCATATCCAGTGCTGGTGCATCAGGTAGCGCAGGCTGGCTGACAGGAAGTTTTCAGGTCGAAGACCAGTATTCGCCTCCAGCGTAGATACATGGGTAAACCACTGTTCAAATGGGCCGCCAATATTCAGCACATATTTTTCCAACAACTGGGCAAGACCGGTGAACCCGGCACGGGGCACCCATAGAAAAGCGGTTAATAGCAGGAAAATACTAAGTATGATAGCGCTGGTTGCCAATGATTCGATGTAAGGTTTCTGCGCCGTTACGCTGATCAATACACTACCCATGCACAAAAAGATGGTCAGTATCACGACCAGGAAACCACGTATGAAGTCGACCTGGTTAGAAGCACTGTCAGTGACCGGAAATAGCAGCAGCAGCAAAGGCGGTAGCATTAATGCTGTGCTGAAAACGGGTTGTATCGATGAAGACAGTGCTGTCAGGTTAAATAGTTGAGGCGTGGTATTCAATATCAGTTCGAAGAAGAGCGTGATTACGGCAAGACCATAGGCGGCACGGGCGAGGCCGCGAGCAAATATGCGACCGGTCAAAAGTGTTAGCAGCAACAAGGTCCAGAATACGTTTAACCATGGGTTGAAGAAATAAATATATGCAGCTATCAGCACCACCAGGATGAACAGCTGTACCATGCTGAAGGACGACTGCCGTTTGATAACTGGCTGCCACAGCAGGAACAGGCCAAAATGAACAAAGAGAAAACTTTTGGCAAGTGTGTCGCTGTCACCGAGATGGATCGCAGCCAGCAGGCTGAAAATCATTAAACCTAATAAACGATGTTCATTATCGAGTAAAAACTGGCTGTTTGTAGGCATATTTATTATTCTTTTGTTAATTACACAAGATTGTAGAACAAGGTTATAACCTTTGTATGATTAGTCGCTATAATCACTATGACCTTAATTATATCAATGGCAAACGGATGAGTTCACAGGTTCTTACCATCGCGCGTTTCACCATAATCGAATCACTAAGAAACCGGCTGTTATTATTGTCGTTTCTGGTGATCGGTATCAGCTTTGGCCTGGTAGAGTTTATTGGCGACCTGGCGATAACCGAACACAGGGTAACGCAGGTGGCGATCCTGGCTGCTTTCTTAAGGATGAGCGCGGTGGTGATTACTACTTTATTTGTCGTTTCAAGCACCGTGCGTGAGTTGCACGACAAAACGCTGGAGATGATCCTGGCGATGCCGATCCGCAGGGGAAATTATTATCTTGGCAAGATGATAGGGTACTTCTATATCGCCGTACTGGTGGTAATTGTATTTGCCATCCTGCTGTTGCTGTATGCAGACCCTGAACAGGTAGTGATATGGTCGATATCGCTGTTCTTTGAACTGGTTCTGGTCGTTGCTTTAAGCCTGGTCATGTTATTTACTTTCAACCAGGTGCCATCAGCACTGGCAGCGGTTTTTATTATTTACGGTGCATCGCGTATCGTCACCTCTATTTTCCTGATGGCTAAATATCCCATCATCGCGCATACCTCGATAGCGCAACAATTTATGGATGGATTCATCGAACTGTTGACATGGTTATTGCCCGACTTGCATAGATTTACCCAAACGGCGTGGTTAACCTATAACACGGCTGAGTGGAGTGCGTTGCTACCATTATTTGGACAGACCATCATCTATCTTATGTTCCTGTCATTCATCGCGCTGTTTGATTTCTATAGGAAAAACTTTTAGAACATTTTATGCACTATCACCACTTCCTACATAAAGACAGGTCGGTCAGAGATGTTCCCCGGTCGGTGAAGGTGCTCCTCATGCTCACATTGCTGATGCAGCTGACCTGGCACAGTTTCCAGGAACCGGTCGTCGCACAAGCAAAGGATCTTGCGCCGCCGTTATCTACCCGTACCTATGTGATGAGTTCGCTGGGAGAACCTATCGCCGCCGCAAAATTTCTCAACCTGTGGTTACAGGCATTCGACAACCAGCCTGGTGCGAGTATCCCTTTTTACAAATTAAACTACCCACGATTGACGCAGTGGCTGGACACGATCCTCGAACTGGATCCTGAAGGGCACTATCCGATGCTGGTTGCCGCAAGGGTATATGGCAGTATCAATAATGCAGAGAAACAGCGCATAATGACTGACTATGTGTTCTACAAGTTTAACGAGAACCCAAACAAGTACTGGCGCTGGCTGGCGCATGTGATCATCACCGCCAAGCATGAATTAAAAGATAATGATCTGGCACTGAAGTATGCCAATGCGCTGGCAGAGAAAGCGACGGGTAAAAATGTGCCATACTGGGCAAAGGATATGAAGATCATCGTTCTGGAAGACATGGGTGAAGTAGAGGCCGCAAAGATCCTGGTCGGTGCCCTGATAGAGAGCAATGAAATCACCGATCCTTATGAATTAAATTTTTTGACTCATAAGATCGCCGTTCTAGAAGAAAAAGCGTCGAAAAAACGTCAAAGTGTTGAAAAATAGACAAATATTTAACGATAAAAGCTTGCATTATTACTGCAAAGCCGCATTATATGGGCTATATAATGTTGGTATGGTAATTGCTCTGTAAATAATAACAATAATATAACGCAGTTTTGACTGAGACTAATGATGATGAGAAAAGTAACTAAACAAAGAGGGTTCACGCTGATCGAGATCGCTATCGTACTGGTGATTATCGGTTTGTTGCTGGGCGGTGTATTGAAAGGCCAGGAACTTATCAATACCGCCAGGGTTCGAGCACTCAATAATACGGTTGATGGTATCACTGCCGCCTGGTTCAGCTTCCAGGATCGCTACCGTGCCTTTCCGGGTGATTACACACAGGCAACTGTAAATTTACCCAACCCTGATGGTCTGGTTGCTGATGGTGACGGTAATGGACGTGTGGGTATTACCGGTGCGAATACAGACTCACCTGCAGAGCGAGCAAATGTCTGGGTACAGCTACAGGCAGCAGGTTATGTAACAGGCAATTTTGACGCCACAGGTGTAGCGGTGACCGAGTATGGTTGCTCTGTTGAAACCTGTCCTGATAACGGCTTCGGTGCCGGTATGAATCTGGCCTACGGAAATCAAGTTCGTGGTGGAGCCGCTCTTGCTGATGAACATGAGCTCATTACTGGCCGTGGAATCCCCGTTGAAGTGATTGCAGAATTAGACCGAAAAGTTGATGACGGTGAGCCAGAAACCGGTGCTATGCAGCTGGGACTGGGCGGTGCTAACTGGTTAGCCGCTGATTCCGATGCCTGCCAGCGTGATAATGCAGGTACCAGCGTATATGAACTACAGGCGCCAAGTTCTAACTGTGCCGCTGTATTTAGAAACTTCTAATTTGAATTATCGTAGTTAACAGGTATGACATAAAAAAGGGCCCCATGGGCTCTTTTTTTGTGAGCGTGCAATGACCATTAAATGCCAACAGTTGATAAAAAAGTACGCGGATACAGTCGTGCTCGACCGGGTCGACCTTGAGATAAAGCAGGGTGAGTTCTTTGGCCTGGTCGGAATGAATGGTAGTGGCAAATCAACGCTGATCAAAGCAGTGCTTGATCTGATCGGTATCGATGGGGGTTCGATCAGCATTAACGGTCGCTCGCATCGAAAAGTAAGTGCGCGCGAGAATATCGCTTATCTTCCTGACCGGTTTTCACCTCCGGCACACCTGAGAAGCCAGGACTTCATCCAGTACATGCTTAGTCTGCATGGTAGTAGTTGTAATCAGCAGCAGATCGAAAGCATACTTGATGGTCTGGAACTGGACAAGGCGGTGATGCGGGAGTCGGTCAATAAACTTTCCAAGGGTATGACCCAGAAACTGGGCCTGGCCTCCTGCCTGCTTAGCGGCAAATCATTATTGATCCTCGATGAACCAATGAGCGGACTTGATCCGCGTGCGAGGGTACTATTCAAGAAGCAGCTGGCACAATTGAAACAGCAGGGTGCGACCGTGTTTTTTAGTTCGCACGTACTCGCCGACGTGGAAGAGATGGCCGATTCGATGGCAGTACTGCACAAGAGTAAGATCTATTTTTCTGGAACACCGAAAAAGTTCAAGCAGCAGTATCTGGCTGATAATGTGGAACAGGCTTATATGAACTGTATAGATAACAAGGTGGTAGTTAGTGATACTGAAGATTGATAGATGACTCTGCTGAGGAGTATCGCTGATACTACCCAGTTAAGCTCCAAGCTCCTTGATCTTCCTTGTCAGGGTGTTCCTGCCCCAGCCCAGCAGTTTTGCCGCGTCATTCTTTTTGCCTTTGGTCTTGTTCAGCGCAGCATCGATAAGTATCTTCTCTACGTCAGAAATAATACCAGAAGCGATATCTGTTTCTCCTGAAAGTAGCAGCTGCTGAGCTGTAGCTGACAGTATCTGTTTCCAGTCGCCACCGTTTTCAGTACTGTTTATCTGGTCATCATTTAGCAGCTCTGCAGGCAGGTCTGACAGATGTACAGTTTGTCCGGAGGTCATCACTGCCAGCCACTGACAGGTGTTTTCCAGTTGTCGAACGTTACCCGGCCAGCTTAGAGATGATAAATAGGCCATTGTTTCATCATCTATAGATTTGGGTTCTGCTGACGCATCGTCGATCGCCAGTTCTTTAACCGCACGTTGCAGGAACAGTTTAAATAATGCCGGGATATCCTCCTTACGTTCACGTAAAGCCGGCAGCTGGATTCGGATGACATTTAAGCGGTGGAACAGGTCTTCGCGGAACAGGCCCTGTTTAACATTCTGTTCCAGGTTCTGGTGTGTTGCGGCGATCACGCGGACATTAACCTTGATCGGTGTATGTCCACCGACACGATAGAAAACACCATCGGCCAGTACGCGTAGCAGGCGGGTCTGTAGTTCAGAAGGCATATCGCCGATTTCATCGAGGAACAGTGTGCCACCATCAGCCTGTTCAAAACGGCCTTTACGTAATGCCTGTGCACCTGTAAAGGCACCTTTCTCATGACCAAAAAGTTCAGACTCTAACAGTTCTTTTGGAATCGCCGCAGTATTCAATGCGATGAAAGCTTTATTCGCACGCGGGCTGTGTTTATGCAGAGATAGTGCGACGAGTTCTTTACCGGTACCTGATTCGCCGGTGATCAGTACGCTGATGACCGACTTTGATAAGCGGCCGATAGTACGGAAAACTTCCTGCATGGCTGGTGCAGCACCGATGATCTCCGGGCCTTCCTGGTCTGACAGGGGGCTATTACCGTTGTCCAGCTTCTTCTTGCATGCACGTTGTGCGACGTCTACAGCATCATCTATATCGAACGGTTTTGGCAGGTATTCGAAGGCGCCTCCCTGGTAAGCAGAAACAGCGCTGTCCAGGTCAGTGTGAGCTGTCATGATGATTACAGGCAGGTCCGGATGTTCAGACGAGAGATGAGATAATAGTTCAAGACCATCGATGCCAGGCATGCGTACATCAGTGATGATGGCGTCGGGTGCCTCCTGTTGTAACCGCTGCAGTATGGTGTTTGCATTATCAAAGCTGGTGACGATGAAGCCCGCACCTTCCAGTGCTTTCTGTAACACCCAACGGATTGAGTCATCATCGTCGATGATCCAGACGTGATTCTGTGCAGTCATTTATCTGCTCCATTAATATTTATAGGTAATAAGATAGTAAAAACAGTTTTTCCCGGCATGCTGGTAAACTCGATAAGACCGTTGTGTTGCTGTACCAGTGATTGCGCGATAGATAGCCCGAGGCCTGTGCCTTCAGCATGGCCGGTGATCATGGGCATGAATATTTTTTCCTGTAACTCATCAGGTACGCCGCTGCCGTTGTCTACGATGTCTATCTTCGCGACCAGGGCATGGGTATGAGCGCCGATCGTGCAGTTGCGCTTAGCACGTGTGCGATAGATTATCTTTCCATCAGCATTATCGCTGCTGTCAGAGGTGACGGCTTTAACAGCGTTTCGGGTAATATTTAATATAACCTGGATCAACATCGACTCATCGGCATAGAGTTCAGGAATGCTCGGGTCGTAATCAGCAGAGATGGCTGACTGGTCATTCTCGGCAAGTACGAGCTTGCGCACGTGCTCCAGGATCTTATGGATATTGGTGTCGCTTTTTGTCGGTATGTCTTTGGGGCCAACCATCCGGTCTAGCAGGTTCTTTAAGCGGTCAGCTTCATTGATGATGATCTGGGTAAACTGCTTGTTATTCTCATCGGTAAGCTCTCTCTCGAGTAACTGGGCAGCACCGCGGATGCCACCAAGAGGGTTTTTAATCTCATGTGCCAGGCCGCGTAACAGTGACTTGCTGGCTTCGTACTGGCTGAGGATGTTGTCTTCATGCGAATGCCTGTGCTGTGCTTTTATAAGGATGAGCTCGAGTAATAAGAACTTACCAGAAGTCATATATTCTATCGGAGAGACTGAGTAGTCGACGAATATGGATTTCTGGTTGTGTATTTTCAGCCGGCTTTCGTAAACCGTATACGGGTGATTGGATATGATGGAGCGTTCCAGGCGGTCAAAAAACTCATGCTCATCGATGACCAGTTCGCGGATGTTTTTATCGATAGCCCGGTTGTTGCTGATATGAAATAGCAATTCAGCTGCCGGGTTGATACAGACTACTTTCAGATCTCTGCCTATGACAACGACAGCGGAGTGTAGATTATCGATGATGGTTTGCGGGGATTTGTATTCAGTAGAAGCCATAATGTCTTTGATGCAATAACCGAACCAGTTTTATAAAAAGAAGAAAAATAATTATTTTTTTATTTTTCAATGTGTTATTGCACTATTAAGGCGATTATTGAAAAAGCAAAATGAAGGACTATATTCTACCGCACCAACATGGTGCGCGCCAGCGGTTTTGTAAAACTGATGCTTTTAGGGGCCGCGGATTAGCGGGGCTGTTTTCGTATGAAAGAGTTTTTGATATGGATGATAACTGGTTTGCTGCGTTTGATGATCTTGCCTTTTTTGTTGCGTACCTGTGCCTGTAGCGTGTGCTGTCCACGATCAGAACGGCCTATATGCAGCAATAGAGACTGGCTGTTCTCAACGATCGGTTTACCGTCCATAAGCAGCCAGGTGGTGTGACCTTCAGCGATATTCAAGGCCGGAGTGAGCTGGAGCGAGACCATAAGATCAGGTTCATTCCAGATGGTCTGGTCGTTCACAGGCGCGCTGATAGTGAGTTTTGTGTACTTCGTTTCTTCAGCTTGTTTTTCTTCTTTCTCTTCCACTGCTTCTTTTTTGGCTGGTACTTTGGGAGCATCGACGATAGTCAATGCAGGCGGGGTAAACTGTTCTGAATTCTCAAACGGTTTATCCGAATAGGTAACGTTACCTTCTTCATCCAGACCTTTATACAGGCCTGCGCTGATCATCGATGAGTTTAGTATGAAGGCAAGCAGGAAATATTTCAGCAGGGATGTTTTCATGCAACCAAGCATAGCTTTCAATCGTTGACACTGCAATAAAAAAGCCCCGCGAATGCGGGGCTTTGCTATCAGTTCACTCGCCCGCATCTGCAGGCAACTAGTGACCTAAACGCTGTAGTACATGTCGAATTCGCAAGGATGTACGGCAGCACGGTAGCGCTGAACTTCTGCCTTCTTAAGAGCGAGGAAGCCATCGATCATATCATCGTCGAACACGCCGCCTTCGGTCAAGAATGCGCGGTCAGCATCCAGTGCTTTCAGTGCTTCGTCAAAAGAGAAAGCAACCTGTGGAATCTTGGCTTCTTCTTCTGCTGGCAGGTCGTAAAGGTCTTTGTCGGCAGCGGCACCCGGGTCGATCTTGTTCTTGATACCATCGATGCCAGCCATCAGCATGGCAGCAAAGCACAGGTAAGGGTTGGCTGTGTTGTCACCGAAACGTACTTCGATACGACGGGCTTTAGGGCTGGAAACGTGCGGGATACGGATAGATGCTGAGCGGTTACGAGCCGAGTAGGCCAGCATGACCGGTGCTTCAAAGCCGGGAACCAGGCGCTTGTAGCTGTTGGTCGAAGCATTGGCAAAGGCATTCAGGGCTTTCGCATGCTTGATGATGCCGCCGATGTAGTACAGCGCTGTCTGAGAAAGACCGCCGTACAGGTCGCCGGAGAAAGTGTTTTCGCCGTCTTTGAAGATCGACTGGTGAACGTGCATGCCGTTACCATTATCGCCGACCATCGGCTTGGGCATGAAAGTCGCTGTTTTGCCATAGGCATGCGCAACATTGTGAACCACATACTTATAGATCTGTACTTCGTCAGCTTTGCGAACCATGGTGTTGAACACAGCACCGATCTCGCACTGGCCGGCGGTACCGACTTCGTGGTGATGAACTTCGGTCTCACAACCCATGTCTTCCATCACCAGGCACATAGACGAACGCAGGTCCTGTAACGAGTCGATTGGTGGAACCGGGAAATAACCGCCTTTGACGCCAGGGCGGTGCCCCATGTTGTTGCCATCGTACTCTTTACCGGTGTTCCAGGCCGCTTCTTCAGATTCGATCTTGTAGAAAACGCCGCCCATCTCGTCGCCCCATTGAACGCCGTCAAATACGAAGAACTCGTTTTCAGGGCCAAAGTAAGCAGTATCACCGATACCGGTTGAGGCCAGGTAAGCCTCTGCACGTTTAGCGATAGAGCGTGGGTCACGGTTATAACCGGTCATGTCCGTAGGTTCTATGATGTCACAACGCAGGTTCATGGTGACTTCTTCGCAGAACGGGTCGATGACCTGTGATTCACAATCCGGCATCAGGATCATGTCGGATGCGTTGATGCCTTTCCAGCCAGCGATCGAAGAGCCGTCGAACATCTTGCCTTCGATCAGGCTGTCTTCATCAACGGTGTGTGCAGGGACAGAGACGTGCTGCTCTTTTCCCTGTGTATCGGTAAAACGGAAATCAACGAATTTAACGTCTTTTTCCTTAATCATGTTTATTACGTCAGTTGCAGACATTTTTTGAGCCTCTAAGGTAGTTTTGATAAGTATTCCGAGCAGGGTTGTCAGTTACATATTGGCTATCCGCACGGCAGTATATTTCATGTTAATCCGGCACAGGCTTAAATCTGGGGCCAGATGAAAGAACCTTTAATCAACCCAGTTTTGCGTTGCAGGAAGATATGCAGCAACAGAGTTCATCAAAGGTCCTTTTATAAACAGGGTGATTTTGCACGAAAGCGTACAATAATGGAAACCCCTTGATGCGCATTTGAGTCATGATTGAGCAGAACAGGTGTACAGGGAGACGGGGCTTGTTCGAGGAGCACCAAGTTGGTGCGCATCAATAAAACTGCAGTTTGCTCTCACCAACAGAATCAACTTTTCTCGTCGCTTCATAGAAAGCTGTTTGCAGGGCAGGGACATCTTCGATATGGTTTAGATATTTGTATGACAAACCCGCTTCAACGCTGATATGTCCATCAAGGTAATGCAGTGTGATGTCATCGATGTTTTTCAGGGTTTCATGTTGAGACCATTCCTGGTTCAGTGCGAGCAGGAGCTCACTGCGTAACGGCAGGTGTTTGCAGCTGGCGGCCAACTCATCATCTTCCGGGTCGATATGAACCGTGACATCGTTGACCTCATCAAACTTTTCTTTCAGTGCGGTCTCCACGTTCTCGGAGATATGGTGACCTTCTGACACACTCAGTTTGGGAGATACCTGGATATGTACGTCGACCAGTGCGTTGTGTCCCATGCGGCGGCTGCGTAATAAATGAAGTTCGCGCACATCATCGATATCAAGAATAGTGTTCTTGATTGCTTCCACCATCTCGGGTTCCAGCGCGGTATCGACCAGTTCCTGTACACTCTGGCGGCTCAGGTTGAGCCCGATCTTGCCGATCATCAATGCGACCACGATGGCTGCGACGGCGTCGAGTATAGGGTAGCCGATATAAGTAGCACCGATACCTATGAGCACGACGATGGATGACACCGCATCGCTACGGTGGTGCCAGGCATTCGCATCCAGCAATGGTGAGCGGATCTTAAGTGCAACGGCTCGGGTTGCGTGGTACAGGCCTTCGTTGCTGAGGATAGAAATAGCCGCAATAATCAACGTGTAAGCAGCGGGTAAGGCTATCTCTTCCGGGCGCTCCAGGCGAAGGATGGCATCATAAGCAATGCCACCAGCAACACCCATCAACAAGATGCCGAGTGCGACCGTGGCAAGGGTCTCATAACGTCCGTGGCCATAAGGGTGGTCTTCATCGGCGTCTTCACCGGCGTGTTTGGCAGCGACCAGCACCATGGCATCACTGGCCAGGTCGGATAGTGAGTGGATGCCATCAGCAAGCAGCGCCTGTGATTGACCGAAGATACCGCCAGCAGTTTTTATCAGCGCAAGAAACAGGTTGACCGCGACACCCCAGAGAGTGATACGACTGGTTTCCTGTGAGCGTTGTTCAGATGAAATTTCCATGGCCGTATTTTGATTGTCACGGTATGCGGGTGCAAGTACTTATTTTGACCTGATCTTCTGCAGGCCGTTATTCAGGCTTCTTTCGATATAACCGCCATATAAATCCAGGGAGTTTATGCCCAGTATGCGTTGTGACACTTCTTTGCCGTCACCGTCGAAAAACAGGATGGTTGGCGTCAGTAGTACCTTATGCTGCCTGGCAAAAACATCAGGCGTTGTTTTATCGCCGGAGAAACCAGTGATCGATTGATAGCTGTCCAGGTCAATCTTTCGTATCAGCACGATCCCGGAGTAGTCACTATTACGCAGCATGGGTTTTATGAACTCTTCTTCGAGCAGTTCGCAATAACCGCAGTAGCTGGCAGAGACTTCGAGCATGATCACTTTTTTCTGTTCACCAGCAAGCTGTGCCAGCTGTGAAAAGTCCGTTGCATAAGGGATGACAACGTATGGCAGCTGTTCTTCACCATCATCTGTCTGATAGTCATCCTGGTAGTCAGAGGCGAATACAGCGCAAGCATATAGTGGCATTAACAGGAAGAAAATAAATGGTCTCATAATGAACTAATCAATTATCCGGGCTGCGAATCCAGGCCATACATCAAGGCTGCGTATTATGAATCAAAATCTGCACTGTTATTGAAGTTTCTGAATGCGGCAGCATCCTCGAATTCGACAATTTCAGGCTGCTGTGAGTTCACCCACTGCATCAGGCTCAGCCGCCCTTCGGCGAGTGATTGTGCGATAGAGTCGAGCAGGCTCTTATGGAGCATAATAACTAGCTGCAGCCTGCCGTTTGCACTGGCGATGTAAACAGGCAAATGTGCCCGGTGTGACAGGAGCTTATCGATGATATCCCCCGGGATAAACGGGGTATCGCAGGCAACGACCAGTACCATGTCATGTCGGCAATGCGGTAAGGCAGCATTGATGCCAGCCAGCGGCCCCAGGTATTGCTCGGATTGGTCCGGTATGACTTTGTTACAGTATTGCTGATAACGTTCGATATTCCGGTTGGCGCTGATCACGATGTCATCGACCTGGAGTGAAAGCTTTTCGATGACGTGCTCTATTAGTGGTTTTCCACGGTACTCGAGCAGCCCCTTGTCTACACCACCAACGCGTTTACCTTCACCGCCGGCCAGGATTATACAGCTAACCTCGTTAGCGCTTTCATTCATGAGATGAAAACCGTAAACCAGGTGATGGAGCCAGAAAACCATGTGGTGATGATAGGTTTCCGTGTCACCGTAGGGATACTTTCTAGTAATGGCGAACTATGATTCATAAAGATTGCTTTAGGCTGTATTAGATCAAAAAAGAGTTACGAGAAGGTATCATAGCGTAAGCGATGATAATTAAAAGTGCCTTCCATGGCGTGTGAGGAGTCTCATCCTTGCATGATTCGAACCCGGATCTTTTTTCAGGCACGTCACCAATCGTCAGCCGTCACCAGGATGATGCGACAGTCGATAGCGTGCCCTGTGCTTAAATTTGCAACTTGCGTGCCAGTCGTTAAAACCGCTATCTGAGATCGATAACAATGCAAAGTCGCACACATAAAGTGCAATTCAGGCTGCCGTATGAGTTATTACGGTGCATGGTTTTAGCAGGAACAGGCAGCAACACGCCGTAACAGGCGAGACAGCGCCTGCTTTCATTTGGCATGACTATTGCTATTTATCCAGTATGAATACTAAGAAGATTGACCTATGGACCTGATCCTTGTTGCCGATAGCCTGGATAGTACACAGCCATTATTGAAAGTGGCGTCAAAATCCGGCTATCGAATAGTGAAGCTGATCGAATCGATTGATGATGCCAGCAGGTATGTGGAATCATTACGTCCCGACGCGCTGATCCTGGTCAGTGACGAAATAGACAGGCTGCTGATACGACAGATGAAAACGATAATCGCAAAACGACCGCTACCCATGGTTGTTTTTACCCGTGATTCGAAGCCTGATTCTATCGACGCAGCGGTAAAGGCCGGAGCCAGCACCTATGTGGTCAACTGTCACGATCCTGAGCGGCTGGGCTCACTGTTGAATGTCGCCAGGGCAAGGTTCGATGAACAGCAGCGTTTGCAGAAGGAGTTGTTGCAGACCAGGATCGCTCTGTCTGATCGTAAGAACGTCGAAAAAGCAAAAGGCATCATCATGAAGTCCAAGAGCGTGAGTGAGGACCAGGCCTATAACGCGATGCGGAAACTGGCGATGAACCATAACAAGCGTATAGGTGAAATAGCTCAGCAGATAATCTCAGCGTCTGAAGTCCTGGTATAAGCGGTCAGTATAAACCGGCGCCATGATGCGTTTACTTCCACAATTTTCTCGATCATGACGACATAATAACTATAAAGACAAGTCTTACAGGTGAACTATGGGATGGCTCGATAAATCAATCAGTAAGCAAAGGAGTTTCATAGAAGGTTTATTACTAGACCCTTTGAGCGAGCTTGCGGATATTTGCGCTGTCAACTGGAATGACAGGAGCAAACTGGACCAGGGGATGAGAGAGTATCTGCGAAAAAAATCAGATCATCGTTGTCGTCTACTCTATGTCATAGACAGGAATGGCGTGCAGTATAGCAGTAACATCTCGGACGCCATGGTCGATGAAACTATCATCGGCCAGGACCTGTCACACCGTCCTTACCTGAAAAGTATCGATAGTGGTAGCGAGACCCATCTGCTGCTGAGTGATGTCTACATCGATAAGCAGACACGCAAGCCATGTATCACGGTACTGCATGACATCAAGATAAATGGTGAAGTGATCGGTTATATCGCTGCTGACTTCGGGCTGAAGGATCTGCCGTTAAAAAATGTCAATGACCTGGAGTCATATGAATGGCGGCAGATAAAAGGTGATCCGTCGATACGCGGCACTATGTTTCAACAGACGCGAGCGCGTAGCGCGATGGATGAACACATCGATGAAGTCCTTGATGTCGTCGAATCCCTGATGACCGAGCAAGGAATCTTCCATGCCAAGTTACACTTTTCAAGTTCGCGGGCAACGTTATGGACCTATAATGACCCTTATCGTTACCGCCTGCATGTGCTGGACGAGATCATCAACCCGAAGGTCTGCCTGGTCTATGAGAAAATGGTGTACCCGCCGCAGGCCCTGGTAACAACGGGTATGGTGCATAACGTGTTAAAAGCGTTCAAGTTACTGCGTGAAGCAGACGAAACGATCTACCTGCGGGCGGCATCGTTGAATATCATGAATGGTCTCGTCGGCCTTAATTTCTCCTGTGACGGCTCCCACTATATGCCGGCCAACGAATTTCTCGACAAGGACCTGAGGTTCTGGTTCGGTGAAGATGCTATCTGTGTGAATGCCTAGGTTTAACTAATAGCTGGAATAAAAAAAGGGTAGCCTCAAGGCTACCCTTTTATATGCTCACGATCGAGGTGTAGGACCTCATGGCAGATGATCCACCATCATGATTAAGACACCGCTTATCTCCTATGATCTTTACCCATACGAGTGATAGCCCATGTAGCGTCACCATCATCAGCAGCAGAGTGCTGAACGTTAACGTACAGAGTCTTGTCATCAGTTGGGCTGAAGTAGATGCCAGTGCCTTCCGCGCCTGGATCAGTCAGAGAAGCGAACAGGTCTACATCTTTAGAGGCACCGTATTTGTTAGTCTTCGTAGAAGCAAACCAGATGTCAGACGGGCTGTTATCTTCGATCATGATCAGGTCACCGTTAGGTGCTTCAGCAAGGTTGTCGACACTATCGAAACCAGACTGGTGACCGACATCCCCAGGTTTGCCGATTTCGACCGGCGCATTCAGGCCAGCCTTGACGAAGTTTTTGACTTCCATAGACGCAAGATCAACAGAGATAACGCGGCCTTCGTAATATTCCTTACCATATTCATCACGCGGTCCTTCAGTGATAGCTACGTATAGCTTGCCATCGATTATCTCCAGATCTTCAGGGCGTTGGTAGCTTGCGCCGCCTGCGATGGTGCCGGCACGACGTGCATCAAATGCATCGATAGGTCCTAACCATTCTCCCTGGCCGGTGTTGTCACGACGTGAGTCACTTGTGATACCAAGTACGTAAAGGTCGCCCTGAGACAGGTCGCCATATGTGTGAGGAACGAACTTGTAAACGCCGCCGCCACAAGGTGTTCCCAGGTCACAGCCTGCAGAACGACCACGATGCTCATCAACGATATAAACGTTACCGTCAGCATCAAGGTCGATACCCTCGTGCGCAAGACGACCAACGTATGGGCGATCGATAACTTCAGCTATGGACATCATGTCTTCATTGAGGACGACTTCGAACAATCGGCCGCCAGTTGTTTCTTCAGCAAACAGAACTGTGCCCCATGGAGTCCAGCGAATGCCATCTAAAGCATTCCAGGTTGGGTCTGTAGCCAGAAGTTTTGTTTCGCCAGTCTTCAGATCTACAACAGATAGAGCGCCGCCTTCAGGCAGGCTGGCAGGCAGACGCAGTTCATGCGTGCGATACAGATAACGACCAGCATCAGGACCTGTTTCATTAACAACGTTCATGTCATGCCAGTCATCGCGGCCACCGTCATAGATGTTCAGATCTGTTTCGTCAGAAACGACAGTCTGGGTGAAGCCTTTAGGCAACTTCCATGGTGCAGTCGCATCCCAGTCAGCTGCGTTAGCGGACTCTTTGAGTGGCTTAAAGTTAAATCCATGGTGGCCTTTGTCAGCATACGAATGACCAGAGATAGTCAGGGCTGCAGTAATTGCAGTAGCCAATATATATTTTTTGTTCATCGGTTGTGTCCTGTAAATGGTTAAAAGCTTTGATGTGAAGGTTTAATTATCTTTAGTTAATCTCAGTAAATTCTGAGTGCGTGTATGGTTATCTATTTGTGTGAAATATTTATTAAAAAAAGATGACGATAATGTGACTACGGAAGAGCGACCGCTGATATGAGGTGTTACGTCATTAATGAAGATGTGAGTTGTATGTATCCAATAAGTTATTTTCGATTGTTGGCTGTTCTGAAGTGGTGCGCGTGCTGAACTGATGATCTGCTATGGTGCAAAGCCTGTTAAGCCCGATTATAAAATTATGAAAATATGACCTAATAATAGAGACTTAAAGTTATTGGCATGGTACATGCTTGAGTAATGCCAGTGAACTGTCCAATGGCTGGTCAGTTTGATTGATACTCTCACAAGATAGCTGGTAATCAGCAGGCTATCCCTAACACTGAGCAATGGTGCTTGTATGCGGACCCGTTTCGTATGCAAGTACCATTTTTTTTGCATTTTTATGAACGCAAATATTAAACCAGACATAATTGAAAATCGGGGCGTCGAAGGCAAAGGTGTATATATCGACGAGGAAACAACGGCCATCGTCATTGTTGGCAGCGGACCTGTAGGTATGCAGTTTGCAAACGAACTCATTCTGCGCAATATCGATATCCCTGTCATCGTCTATGGTAGTGAGCCCGTGCAGCTATACAACAGGGTGAGGTTATCGGATGCGGTCGATGTCTCGATATTGCCTGCTCCTGCAAACGTATGTCGATAGTTCTCTGTCACATGATTATCGCCCAACAATATCTACTATCAGCTTTATGAAGTACTGCAACCGGGGCGTAGGCTGTGCCAGGAAAACTGTTATATCAACTGATTAACAAATTAACCAATGATGAGGTGAATGATGATAACTCCGCAACAGAAAGAACTGGTACAAAAAACCTGGGTGATGGTGGTGCCCATAGCAGACACGGCAGCCGAGCTGTTCTATGGCCGCCTGTTCGAACTTGAGCCTGAATATAAGGCGATGTTCAAGAACGACATGACCGAGCAGGGTAAAAAACTGATGAAGACGATCAACATCGCCGTTGAAGCCCTGGACGATGTTGAACCGTTGATTCCGGTGCTGAAAAAGATGGGAGCCGATCATGCAGGTTACGGCGTAAAAGACCGTGACTATAACGTCGTCGGTGCCGCCCTGCTATGGACGCTGGAAAAGGGACTGGGTGACGTGTTTACCGATGAGGTCAAAAACGCCTGGGGTGCGGTTTACGAAGTGCTGGCCAGTGTCATGAAAGCAGGTGCGGCGGAGGCCGAACAGGCAGCTTAAGAATTCAGGTTTACTCCACAGGAAAACAGGGACGCAGGGAAGCACTGATAGCAAGGCCAGAGATCGTCCGGTCTCTGGTCTTTTCTGTGGTGCTAGTAATGTAACGCCAGCCAGATGGTTTCAGTATCAGGATCGGTCCATGAAACTTTATGTTTTTGATGGGCGGGTATGTTTACATAATCGCCGGTCCTCAACTTCGTTGTCGTGTTATCAGCAAAGGCAAGCACGGCTGAGCCTTTCAGCAAGATGACCCACTCATTATTTGCCTGATCGTACCAGCCTGTTTCCGGTGAAGTGTGTCCTTTGGAAATAATCCTCTCGATTTTTATATTCTCACTATCCAGCAGTGAATCGATTATTTCGCTGTCCAGGTTTTCCGGGACATCGTCAAAAATATTGTTCATCTCGATGATGTCTCGATGCTGTTCAGCAGCAAAAAAATGTGACAGGCGTGCATGGTCTCTAACTGTTGATGCCGAACCAGAAATCTGGCCCTTTTTCTAAAAACTCGTCAAAACGCATGTAATGCGAACCGTCGCAGGAGAAATTCAGGCCCACCATGCCATTGATGATATTTATGGAGCCGGCCCTGAGATAGACGTTTTCATCAGCAAAACGTAACTGGCGGAACAATTCGAAAACAGGCATGATCTTTTCAGCAGGGACGATGGCCCTTTCGTGATAGTCGCGTTTCGGGTAAGCCAGGCAGGTATCGGCATCGATAAGATCATCGATGCTCAATATCCTGTAACTGAAAGGGTCGTCTACCAGCCATATCGTCGCACGGCTGCTGGAGAAGTGTAGTTTTCCATGGAACATACCGTGTTCGCAGATCAGCTCGTTCATGATGGGCAGCACCTTGTCCATATTTTTATCCATCATGCTGTCGGCACGTTGCTGGCTGAATACGCCCCTGCGTATTACCGGGTCACCTTTTATCTGTCGCCAGTTATCGGGTTCCTGGTAAACATCTTTGATGCCTGGCAACTCTCGAAGGTCGAAGTCTGCGCCAAGAAAACCTGTGCGCGTGCCTTGTTTGTCGCGTATTACCTGTATCGCAGTAAATGAAGGCCGCTTCTTATTGCGGCTGATATAAGCCTCGGATAACTTAAAATCCGTTGAGCCAATAATACCTTCCATATAAGGCCGGTCCATCCGGTTACGGCCAAAGTGATCAGCATCCTTGCCTGTGCGTGTAATATTGTCTGTGATCTGGATGCCATCTGCATCCAGTACATACAGATGCTTACAGTGCGCCAACTGCGGCTGGGTGACAGATAGTAGCTGTTCCAGTGTTTCCCGATGCTGCAGTATGTGTGAAGATTTTATCGCCAACTCGTGCATTTCGTCACTCAGTTTCGCGGTCAGTTTCTCACGTTGCAGGCGTATAGCCTTTTTCAGGTTGTTGCTACTCATGGTTATTGTCCAGCCTGTTTCCCAGGATGACGACTGTGATGCAGATAAAAAACAACTGTCTGATGTACTCTCTATTTGTAGAACCGGGTAAATGTGTTTACTGCTTCACGGGGCGTCCGGTAACTGTTAACCAGGGCAGAACTATCTTCGTAACCCAGGGCCATGCCGCAGAGTAGTATGGTGTCGTCAGGATAACCCAGCTCGGCTCTGATTGACTCTGCGTAATCTGCAACGGAAGCCTGCGGGCAGGTCGCCAGGCCCTGGTCAATAGCAGCGAGCATCAGCGACTGCAGAAACATACCATAGTCGATATATGATCCGGTCTGCATCACAGCATCCATGAAGAACAAAAGTAACACAGGCGCATCGAAAGCGCGATAGTTGGCGGCCCACTGGTCGGTCTGGCGTGCTTTATCTTCACGAGTAATACCGAGTGTCTTATATAGCTGCAGACCGCAATCTTTACGGCGTGAAGTATATGGTTCCTGCCATTTATCCGGGTAATATGGATAGTCGGCTTTGCCCTTATCGCCGCTGCGAAAAGCCTGCTCGATCTTTGACTGCAGCCTTAGTTTGGTTTCGCCGCTGACGACGGCGACCTGCCAGGGCTGTGTGTTAGCACCGGAAGGCGCATGGCGTGCAGCGTCGAGGATGGTGTTGATCTTTTCCGGTTCGACTTCTTTGCTCAGGAAAGCCCGTGTAGATTTTCGTTGATGTATAGCTTCGATGACGTCCATCGTTGAATTGTTAAACCTCTTCTATGCCGCGTGATTTCAGGTGGTTGATGATGGTCGGGTCGCTCCTGTTCTTAGAGGTCGCTGCTTTCATAAATACGACGACACCATCGATGTCGCGTATTACGCCTTTCAGTCGTTTATTATCTTCGATCCCTGAACTGATAGAGATAAATGCATGATCCATAAGGTTAGCGTCATGTCGAGCGATGCCGACTGCGTAGGCCAGGTAACAGGCAAGGCCGGGATGGTGCGAGTCGACACGGTTCGCGAAGTCACGCCATGTCTTCATCCAGCGCTGCCATTCGATCTCAGAGAGTTTATCGCCATCGAGGTGCAGAAAAAGTGTCGTACTGACCAGGTCATCCTGCCAGTTCCATTCTGCTGCGCCAGCCTTGCGTCTTGCCACCCTGACGGCTCGTTCATGGAAAGTCAGGCAGTGCTCGCACTGGTAATAAATAGCGAGCACATAAGCGATATATTCACGTTCGAGCAGGGTGAGTTCAAATGGCTCTGATTCGCCAGGCACGCCTTCAAAGACATGCTGGTGAAGTTCGTTGAGTACATCGTTGAATGCCCAGCCTAATAGCGGTTTAGTGGTTTTCTTCATGACAGGTATCCTGCTATATGTAGTGTTAATCGAGAGACTAAAATGTAAAAGCCAGGTTACCGCCGTTGGACCCGAGAGATAGTATACTGATTTTGTGCTTTTATTACATGCAGGGATATAGTGAGCAGGCAGTGTCGGCAATCAGAGTGTTGGCTGGTCGAATGATGTGCATTGGTGCCCTGATAATGTAGAAGGACCTGTAACAACCTGTAGCTGACCACTATTTGGAGTCATGCCTTGTGCCGGTCGATTGTATTGCTGCCAGGACTGCATCCCAGAATTCTATTCGAGCGACCACTGCCTGCTGTGCCGCTTCTATGGATTCTTCGATCCTGGTTTCGTCACCTGCACATAAACCATTGAGCAGCCTTAGAGACAGCGGCGCATGAAAGTCTTCGTCCAGGTGAATGTGTCGGTTCAGATAGAAATGAAAGATAGGCGCTTCATTTTCTGAAACACCGATTTTGTCGAGAATCGAACGAAACATGCACGGGATAATATGTTCTCTGCCTAATGCCAGCGCCGCCGCTACTTCGTGTGGCCTGTTGTTCTGTATGAACTGAAAGGTTGTTGAGGTAAATGTCCGTGAAGCTTCAGGGACGCCGGGCAACGCGAGTGCTTCATTGATACCCTGTTCCTGTACGACCTTGATAAAATCAGACGAGGCTGAAATATCGGCACCGATTTCTCCCATGGCTTTATGGTAGAGCTCGAAGTGACTGGAATACTCGCCAGCTTCGTTCGTTTCATCAGATTCTTCCTCGAGGACCAGCTCATTGATGAATCGCCTGACACTGCCTTCTCCCCGGGGCGTCCAAGGATAGGTCGTTGGTGCGACCGTCGATTGCAGGTATTTGATAAGCGACATGAAGTCCCATACGGAGTAAATGTGATGCTCCATAAAACATTGAAGGTCATCGATGGTTGATACCGCTTCGTATATGGGATGACTTTCTAGCTGTTCCTTAAAAGAGACAATGATGTCGCTAGTAATCTTTTTATGCATAAACCCTCAATTCTTTTAGCTGCAGGTAGAGCAGGCTATTACCTGTCGAGCTCACCTGAAAGGCTGTATTATATGTATAAATTAATCTCGCGTGTTATAGCAAATAACATCATACCGGAAAGCACAACGCCAGCGGCCATACCAATAGTAATGGCATAGCAGTAGAGTCTCGGTAATTCTCTGCTCCTGTAAATAAAGATACTGGTAACTGCAAGCGCAGCTGAAAATAACAGATAGAAGAAAGATGAAGAAACCCAGTATCTGGTTATTACGAGATCGTTACATTTGTTAGCGATGCATAATTCATAATTGATGCTGTAGTACACAAGGGCCATGGCTATGCCGCAGATGAATAAGAATGCCGTATCGATAAAGCGCGCCAGGCGACCCTGAGGCCTCATCAGTGCAGTTTTTATTTCTTTCGTCAGGTCGATCATATTTTATAGATGATGAGGTTTATGCTGTTGCAAAACGAGGTCGTTATTTGCTAATCAGAGAGCTCCTGGTTCTTGAGTACAACCAGGAGCCTGCTGTTAACAGCGCATACAGCCCTAGAATAAAAAACATCTGCTGCGGCTGGTTGTTGAGTTCATAATATAAAATCAGGATAGTTCCACACAGCAGCCCGATGAATGAAACAATAGTAATCGATGTCGATGAACCGGTTAAGTCACGGATTTTGTAATTAGCGAACGCCATCAACAGAGATACCAGCAGGAAGGTGACGCTGCCAAACTCAAGGATAACTTCCAGGCTGCCTGTAAGCACGAGTAAAAAAGCCAAAGTCGCCATAGTTAGAATAGCAAAAGCAGGGATGTGGTTAACTCGTTTGGCGAGGATGGCCGGGAAATGACCATCCTGGGCGATGATGGACATCTGCCTTGACGCGCCAAACACGGTTCCACTGATAGCGCTGCTGGTTGCCAGCAGTGCGCCGATGATCACGAGATCAGTCCCCCAATGTCCCAGTATCTTTCCGGCACCTGCAGCGAGGGCGTATTCCTTGTTCTGTATGATCGCTTCAAAGGGTATAGTAAGTATCGCGCCAAATGAAATCACGACATAAATCAGCACGGCAAGGAACAGCGCAGAATAGATAGCTTTTGGTATGTTCTTTTCCGGGTTGTCCATCTCATTGACAGCGTTTATGACGAGCTGAAAACCTTCGTATGCCACAAATGTAATCGAGGCAACGATAAATATCGACAATATACTGGTGTCGTCATTATCCTGTAATAACACAGGGATGGTCGTTTGGCTGTTGTTGATAAGCACGAATGAGATGATGGCCAGTATCAGTAATTTGGTGTAGACCATAATATCTTCAATTTTCCCCATGCCTTTTACGCTCCATAAATTGATAAGTGTAAAAACAAGGATGACGAGCCCTGCAACAAGTTTGCGCGCAGCTTCATTATCAGCGAAAGAGAAGCCGCTGATGGCATAAGACGCAAAAGTGTAAGAATACAGGGCGAGTGTGCTTATGTAGCCGAATATGATCCACCAGCCTATGAGGGATGCAGCGAAACGAGAGTCCGGGAAAGTTCTTTTATAGAATGAATAAGTGGCGCCCTCGTCTTTATAGTAAATGCCTAGTTTGATATAAGAATAGGCAGCAAAAGAGGCAATGATGCCACCGAGGATTATCACCAGCGGTGTAAATACACCCACCATTGAAACTGAAATACCCAGGATCGTGAATATTCCGCCACCGACCATGCCGCCAAGTGCGATTGCAATGAGCTCGGGCAGGCCGAGCACTTTATTCCTTTTTCTGTGGATATGATGGTTGTTCGTAGACATTGTTTTATTTTAAGACTAGTGCTTCGCCTCGCTGCACGTTTATGTCGCTATGCATTCATATGTAGATAGTAGAGCTGGGTGCCCCATTTTCACTTTAGTTTATTTGCACTTTCCAGATCAATTTTTGTACCAGTTGAAAATTTATTCAGCATCATTGCCCAGAAAGCTGAGCCCAGTTTTTTCATTGCTAGTCAGTTAGCATGGCGAATTCAACCAGGAATAACATCGAGGAAAATTTCCCGAGCATCAGCAAAACTTCCAATTTGAGCCATCAGGCTAAACGTTATCACGATTCTTATCGCTAGTAAGGTAGCTATTGGTATTAGCCTTTTACCCTCGTAGACAGACGGACGTATATGTCGCACCAATACTGAGCGTTACGGCAGGTATGTGCTTGCATTTAGTGCGTTCAGCTATACGAAACCAGGTGGTACTGGCGGTATTGCGGTGATTACTGTCCATTTTTTAAGTTGGCACAGAATCTGCATTTCTATAAGCAGGTTGACCAGCCATCCTCGGCTGGCACTTATGATTGTAGCTAATCACTTGAGTAATGGCGCTCATCACTCAGGCAGACTCCGCTTGCAGTGATGGGCGCATTTTTTTCTCCTGAAGATATGAAGTTTTACGGAGAAACTATGAATTTTTTGAAGATGCCTGAATCTCCTGGTGCTTCAATACGCCCCAATTAATAAAGCAAGCCTGCAGGGATTACCTGGTTGCAGGTGTCGCTAGCACTGTGATTTTGTTGAGCGCATGTACTTTGTTACCGCGTTCTACATCAGCCTTGATGGTAACGCGATGACTTGCTGCTGTTCTTCAGGGTGTCTGCAAGTTAAACGCCGGAGTAAACAATGAAAAAAACACATTTGAACATAGACCACATTTCCATGGAGTTTCCCACGCCTGATGGCAGCTACGTGGCATTGCGGGACGTGAACCTGGAGATGGCAGAAGGCGAGTTTGTTTCCCTGATCGGTCATTCAGGCTGTGGCAAGTCCACCGTGCTCAATGTTGTCGCCGGACTGCACAAGGCGACCAGGGGCGGTGTCGTGCTGGATGGCAAGGAAGTCGATGAGCCTGGTCCGGAGCGTGCCGTGGTGTTTCAGAACCACTCCCTGCTGCCGTGGTTGACGGCTTACGAGAATGTCGAGCTTGCGGTGAAGCAGGTCTTTGGCCGGGACAGGTCTAAAGTGAGCAAGAGCAAAGCCGAGATCAAGGAGTGGATCGAACACAACCTTCACCTGGTGCACATGGACCATGCCATGCACAAGCGTCCCGACGAGATATCAGGCGGCATGAAACAGCGCGTCGGTATCGCCCGGGCGCTGGCGATGGAGCCGAAAGTGTTACTGATGGATGAGCCCTTCGGTGCGCTGGATGCGCTGACGCGTGCACATATGCAGGAATCGCTGATGGAGATCCATGCCGACCTGGGCAACACGGTGATCATGATCACACATGACGTCGATGAGGCGGTGTTGCTCTCAGACCGGATCGTGATGATGACCAATGGCCCGGCCGCCACTATAGGCGAGATCCTGGAGATCGACCTGCCGCGTCCGCGTGACCGGGTCGAGCTGGCGGAAGACCCGGCGTATAACCATTATCGTGCCGAAGTGGTCAGGTTCCTGCATGAGCGTCAGCAGAACCCTGAGAGGGAAGCCACACAGCTAACGCAAACAGCCAGTACGGATAATGTCCTGACCCTGCCAACGCAAAATATCACACCAGGCAATGCTTCCAGTGACCGGCTGGAAAAAACCAGGCTAAGTCTCGGTTTTATTCCGTTAACAGATTGTGCGCCTCTGGTCGTTGCGAGTGAAAAAGGCTATTTTAAAAAATATGGCCTTGACGTGGAACTGTCAAAGGAATCATCCTGGTCTAACATTCGCGATAAGGTTTGCGCCGGCGTGCTCGATGGCGCGCAGATGCTGGCGGCCATGCCGCTTAGCAGTGTTCTGCAGAACCAGCATTGTGAGCCCATGGTAACAGCGATGAGTCTTGACCTGAACGGCAATGCGATTACCGTCTCAAAAGAACTCTATGGCCGCATGGTGGCTACAGGTATCGAGGATGTCAACACGCCGTGTGGTGCAGCGCGTGCGCTGAAGGCGGTTATCGATCAGGATAAGGCAAGGCAAGCAGAAAAACTGACCTTTGCTATCGTCTACCCGGAATCGTCACATAATTATCTGCTGCGCTACTGGCTGGCTGATGCCGGTATCGATCCCGACAAGGACGTTCGTCTGCGTGTCGTGCCGCCGCCACAGATGGCGAATTATCTGCGCGCAGGCATGATCGCCGGCTACTGTGTTGGTGAACCATGGAACAGCTATGCCGTCTCTGAAGGCTTTGGCCGAACCCTGCTGGCCAGTTACGAAATATGGAATAATCATCCCGAGAAAGTTTTTGCAGTGACACGAGACTGGGCACAGGAGTATCCCAATACGCATATCGCCGTCATCAGTGCATTGCTCGAAGCCTGCCAGTGGCTGGATCAGGCTGACAATCGTGTCCAGGCCTCGGAGCTGTTGCATCACGGGCGATATGTGGATGCACCGGCCGATGTTCTTGAAAAATCGTTAACCGGTAACCTTCGTTTCAATGCCGAAGAGAGACCTCGTCTATCATCTGATTTTAATGTCTTCTATCGTTATGCGGCAAATTTCCCGTGGCGTTCTCACGCATTATGGTTCCTCTCCCAGATGAAAAGATGGGGGCAGTATGACTCCCCGTTTGCGCCCGAGGACATTGCACAATCCGTTTATCAACCTGAGGTCTACCGCGAGGCGGCCAGGAGAGCAGGGCTGAGGGTGCCTGGCATGAATAGCAAGCAGGAAGGAGTGCATGGCCAATGCTGGCAACTGGATGATAGCGGTATCGAGCTGGGCGCCGACCAGTTCATGGATGGCCGAGTATTTGATCCGCAGGCATTTGATGACTATGTCGATAGTTTTGAGATCAGGAGAACGGGCGACAGTAATCAGTCTGTTAAAGGCCAGACGTGGAGATGATTGTTCAACAATGCGCATCCCCGCGTCGTTCAAAATACTGGTGGTGTGTACATGGCTCAGGAATAAACCAGAAGAGATCCGCTCTTGACTACAAATTCAACTGACAAGCTGAAAGTCATGCTGATCGATGAGGCAGTAGAGCGCAGTCATTCGATTGCCGACCTGCTGGAATCGATCGATTGTGAAATTGTTGCCATGGTCTCTCCAGAAAATGACCTGCTGGCACAGGTGGAGATGCACCAGCCCGATATGGTGATTATCGATATTGATCTGCCAGACCGTGACATGCTGGAAAATCTGCGCAGCGTACAATCGTGTATGCCAAAGCCAATGCTTATGTTCAGCAAGGATGAAGATGGGGGCACTATCAGGCGTGCAGTAAGGGCGGGCGTCAGTGCTTATGTTGTTGACGGTATTAAATCCGCGCGGGTCAAACCTATTATTGAAGCTGCTATCGCGACTTTCGATCAATACCAGTTATTACAAAAACAGCTGGACGTTACCCGTTCTGAACTGGACAAACGCAATAAAGTCGAACGCGCCAAAAGCATCCTGATGAAGCAGCGTAACATCGATGATAAAGAGGCATATAAGCTTATCCGTAAAACGGCGATGGACCAGCGCCACAAAGTTGAGGAAATAGCCGAACGTATCATCGATGCCGCCGAGTTACTGGGTGGCATCAGCTGAGATATCAGGCTCATTGCATTTCACTCATAAGGTGCAGCTAACCTGTCAGGCATGCTGTGAGTGTTTACTGTAAATACGACCAAACGCCCTGTCTTGGTGAGCGTGTTGCACTACTATGATGCAAATGAGGAAGCAATCTGCAGCCATTAATCACCTGCAAACAGCTAAAGTATTAATAAATAAGAAGATTGTAATACTGGCATGATGCCTGCATTGTTACTATTAAGGTTTGCACCTGTTAAGGGATGATTCAACAGTGAATCGAGAGCAGACCAAAAAATTGATCAAGCACTAATAAAGACAACTTTGTCGCAGTGCTTATTGGACGATAGCGTCCATTGACTAGTAAAAGCTTTATTTCTTTTATTACTCAATGGGCGTTTTTTTTTGTGAAATTTAATTTGAAACTTTAGGTGAGTAGAGAAAATATTATGACTGCTAACAATTTAAAGAAAGTACGCTGTCGTCTCGCGTCACTGCTTGGTTCAGGCTTTTTAATGCTATCGCTGGTTTCCAGCACGGCATATGCAGAGACCAAAGGTCTGGAAAAAGAAGACCTGAAATTTGGCTTTATCAAGCTGACAGATATGGCACCACTGGCAATCGCCTATGAGAAAGGCTACTTCGAAGATGAAGGTCTGTATGTGACCATCGAAGCACAGGCTAACTGGAAGGTGCTGCTTGATGGCGTCATCGACGGTCAGCTCGATGGTGCGCATATGCTGGCAGGTCAGCCCCTGGGTGCAACCATCGGTTTTGGCACCAAGGCTGACATTATTACCGCCTTCTCCATGGACCTTAACGGCAACGCGATCACTGTTTCCAACAAGATCTGGGAGCAGATGAAAGAACATGTTCCGCATGAGAACGGTAAAGCGGTCCACCCCATCAAGGCAGATTACCTGAAGCCTGTCGTCGAAAAGTACAAAGATGAGGGCAAGCCTTTCAAGATGGGCATGGTGTTCCCGGTGTCGACGCATAACTATGAGCTGCGTTACTGGCTAGCGGCCGGTGATATACACCCGGGTTATTACGCACCGAAGAAAGGCGATACCTCGGGCACTATCAATGCCGATGCGCTGTTATCTGTAACACCACCGCCGCAGATGCCGGCCACCATGGAAGCAGGAACTATCTACGGATATTGCGTCGGTGAGCCATGGAACCAGCAGGCAGTATTCAAAGGTATCGGTGTGCCGGTGATCACTGACTACGAGATCTGGAAAGACAACCCGGAAAAAGTTTTTGGCGTATCGAAAGAGTGGGCTGATAAGTACCCGAATACACATAAGGCGGTAGTGAAAGCGTTGATCCGCGCTGCTATGTGGCTCGATGAAGACGGCCTGAAAAACCGTAAAGAGGCATCGAAGATCCTGTCGCGCCCAGAATACGTCGGTGCTGACTACGAGGTGATCGCTAACTCGATGACCGGTACCTTTGAATACGAGAAAGGTGACAAACGTTCGGTGCCTGACTTCAACGTGTTCTTCCGTTATAACGCGACATACCCTTACTACTCTGATGCTATCTGGTATTTGTCGCAGATGCGCCGCTGGGGCCAGATCCCGGAACAAAAATCCGACGACTGGTACAAGGACATAGCGAAAAAAGTTTATCGTCCCGATATCTATGCAGCTGCTGCGAAAGAGCTGATCGCCGAAGGCAAAGCCGATGCGAAAGACTTCCCGGATCTTGATAAGGAGTCAGGCTTCCGCCCGCCTCAGACCGAGTTTATCGATAACGTCACCTATGATGGCACGAAACCGAATGCGTATCTCGATTCGTTCAAGATCGGTCTGAAAGGTAAAGACGTCGTTAAATAAAATTGTATTGAGATGCCGGGCAGGGAATGCCAGGCAGCAGGTAAGGCGATTACCTGCTGCCTGGCTCCAGAATTGCCCGCAAGTTAAACACCGGAGTAAACAATGAATTTATCGAGAACCAGGGTTTTTACAGATGAGCAATACTCTGCATTTATCCGAACGTACATTTTCCCGATTATAGCGGTCGCGCTGTTTCTAGGTATATGGGGTATCTTTGCATCACAGGTACAGACATCACTGGGTCAGCTGCCCGGACCCACCGCTGTTTTCGAGCAGGCTAAGAATCTTGTCGATGAGCATATCGCTGCGCGTGAAAAAGAAGCCAGCTTCTATGAGCGACAGGAAAAACGCAACGCGGCGAAGCTGGAGGAGAACCCTGATGCAGAGGTGAAGATCCGATCTTACACCGGTAAGGCGACCTTCTTCGACCAGATAATTACCAGCCTGGTCACCGTATTCACCGGCTTTATCCTGGCGTCACTCATCGCTATTCCGATCGGTATCATCACCGGTCTGAGTAATGACCTGTACCGCTCGATCAATCCTATCGTGCAGCTGTTGAAGCCGGTATCACCGCTGGCCTGGCTGCCGATCGTGACCATGGTGGTCAGTGCGGTATATGTCAGTGATGATCCGATGTTCGACAAGTCATACCTGACGTCCGCAATCACCGTGATGCTGTGTTGCATGTGGCCGACATTGATCAACACGGCGGTCGGTGTATCCACGGTAGATAAAGACCTGATCAATGTCAGCCAGGTACTGCGACTGGGCTGGTTTACCAAGGTCTACAAAATTATTCTGCCATCAGCGGTGCCGATGATCTTCACCGGCCTGCGCCTGAGCCTGAGTATCGGCTGGATGGTATTGATCGCGGCCGAGATGCTGGCGCAAAACCCTGGACTGGGCAAATTTGTCTGGGATGAATTTCAAAACGGCAGTTCCAACTCGCTTGGCCGTATCATGGTCGCGGTGATCGCCATCGGTGTCGTCGGTTACATGCTGGACCGGGGCATGCTGATGCTGCAGAAAAAAGTGTCCTGGGACAAGTCGGTGGTATTGCGTTAAGCCAGAACGGCCAAGACGATAGCTGTTAGATAAAAAGATTGGAGTCATAGAGCATGAAAAACAACCATTTGAACATAGACCACATTTCCATGGAGTTTCCCACGCCTGATGGCAGCTACGTGGCATTGCGGGACGTGAACCTGGAGATGGCAGAAGGCGAGTTTGTTTCCCTGATCGGTCATTCAGGCTGTGGCAAGTCCACCGTGCTCAATGTTGTCGCCGGACTGCACAAGGCGACCAGGGGCGGTGTCGTGCTGGATGGCAAGGAAGTCGATGAGCCTGGTCCGGAGCGTGCCGTGGTGTTTCAGAACCACTCCCTGCTGCCGTGGTTGACGGCTTACGAGAATGTCGAGCTTGCGGTGAAGCAGGTCTTTGGCCGGGACAGGTCTAAAGTGAGCAAGAGCAAAGCCGAGATCAAGGAGTGGATCGAACACAACCTTCACCTGGTGCACATGGACCATGCCATGCACAAGCGTCCCGACGAGATATCAGGCGGCATGAAACAGCGCGTCGGTATCGCCCGGGCGCTGGCGATGGAGCCGAAAGTGTTACTGATGGATGAGCCCTTCGGTGCGCTGGATGCGCTGACGCGTGCACATATGCAGGAATCGCTGATGGAGATCCATGCCGACCTGGGCAACACGGTGATCATGATCACACATGACGTCGATGAGGCGGTGTTGCTCTCAGACCGGATCGTGATGATGACCAATGGCCCGGCCGCCACTATAGGCGAGATCCTGGAGATCGACCTGCCGCGCCCGCGTGATCGGGTACAGCTGTCAGACAACGCAAAATATAACCATTACCGGCACGAAGTGCTGCAGTTCCTTTATGAGCGCCAGAGACGCCCTGGCGAAGAGGCCGCTGCTGAGGATAGTGGCGACGATTCATCGTCACCATTGAAAGTCGTCAATACTGAAGCGGCATAGACCCGCTTCTTAAAACAGATATCTTGAATACATTGAGTAATGTATCACTGAGCAACAATATTCATCTATGCGCTACGAGGCAATAATGAAAGAAAAACTAGTTTTGATCGGGAATGGTATGGCTGGGATGCGCGCGCTTGAAGAGCTGTTCAAGCACAATAGCGGTGATGCCAAAAATGATAATAGCGGGGGCAGTGAACTCTACGACATTACCGTTATCGGTGCAGAGCCGCATCCGAATTACAATCGTATCATGCTGTCCCCAGTGCTGGCGGGTGAGCAGACCATCAATGACATCATCCTCAATACGCCTGAATGGTATGAAGAGAATAATATCGAACTGGTAACCGGTGATCCGGCAATCGAAGTATCCCGGGTAACCAAGTCTGTTATTACCGAGAGCGGTAAAGAGTTCCCTTACGACCGCCTGTTGATCGCAACCGGCTCAAACCCGTTCATTATTCCGGTACCCGGCGCAGATAAAGAAGGCGTCCTGGGTTTCCGTGATATCCATGATGTCGAGACCATGGTGAAAGCGTCCAGGGATTATAAAAACGCGGTTGTTATCGGTGGCGGTCTGCTCGGACTGGAAGCTGCTAACGGGCTCATGAAGCAGGGTATGGATGTGACCGTGGTACACCTGCTCGATTCTTTGATGGAACGTCAGCTGGACAAGCCGGCATCTGCGCTGCTGAAGGCTTCACTGGAGCAGCGCGGAATGAAATTCCTCATGGAAGCATCGACTGCAGAGATCGTCGGTGATAAACGAGTCAGCGCGGTGAAATTCGCGGATGGTTCAGAAGTCGAGGCCGACCTCGTGGTGATGGCAGTCGGCATCCGTCCCAATATCGAACTGGCGCAGAAGTCCGGCATCCATTGTCAGCGCGGTATCGTCGTCAATGACACCATGCAGACATTTGACCCGCTGATCTATGCTGTCGGCGAATGCGTGCAACACAGAGATGAATGTTACGGCCTGGTCGCTCCTCTGTTCGAGCAGGCCAGGGTTGCCGCTAATCACCTGGCGCAGGTGGGCAGTACGCGTTATATCGGTTCGATGACCTCGACGAAATTAAAAGTGACCGGTATCGACCTGTTCTCTGCCGGCGAGTTTAACGAACAGGAAGGCGACGAAGTCTTGCAGATGCAGGATGTTGCCAGCGGGGTCTATAAGAAACTGGTGCTCAAGGATAACGTGATCAAAGGTGCGGTCATGTTCGGCGATACCATGGACGGCACCTGGTACTTCAGCCTGATGCGCGATGCCGCTAATATCGCCGACTTCCGTCGCACCATCCTGTTCGGTCAGCATGATCTCGGTGATGCCGGTCACGGCGAAGCATCGGCAGTGATGTCGTTACCTGACAATGCCGAGATCTGTGGCTGTAACGGTGTCTCCAAAGGTGACATCGTGCAGGCGATAAGCAAAAACGGTATCTTCACATTGGACGAAGTGCGTGCCCACACCAAGGCCTCTTCTTCATGCGGTTCATGTACCGGCCTGGTCGAGTCCATCCTTGCCTCCACGGTCGGTGAGGGCTATGACGCCACACCGAGCAAGAAAGCAATCTGTGCGTGTACCGATTGCAGCCATGATGAAGTGATCGATGCGATCAAGGAGCATGAGTTAAAAACCATGGCAGCGGTTCGCGAGTTTCTCGAATGGAAGACGCCGGATGGTTGTGCGTCCTGCCGTCCTGCGCTGAATTATTACCTGCTGGCACGATGGCCTGGTGAATACCAGGACGATGCCCAGTCCCGTTTTATCAACGAGCGTGCACACGGTAACATCCAGAAAGACGGTACCTATTCGGTGGTGCCACGGATGTTCGGCGGCCTGGTAAAACCCAACGAGTTACGTGCGATCGCCGATGTCTGCGACAAATTCGACGTACCGGAGATGAAAGTGACCGGTGGTCAGCGTATCGACCTGTTCGGCGTCAAGAAAGAAGACCTGCCAGCGATGTGGAAAGACCTGACCGATGCCGGTTTTGTCTCCGGCCATGCTTACGGTAAAGCCATGCGCACGGTGAAAACCTGTGCCGGTAAGACCTGGTGCCGTTTCGGTACGCAGAACTCGACCGGGCTGGGTGTCAAGCTCGAAGAGCTGACATGGGGTTCCTACATGCAGCATAAATTTAAACTGGCGGTCTCGGGTTGTCCGCGTAACTGCGCAGAAGCCACCATTAAAGATTTCGGTGTGGTCTGTGTCGATTCCGGCTATGAACTCCATATCGGTGGTAATGGCGGTATCAAGGTCCGTGTCACTGACCTGCTATGCAAGGTTGAGACAGAAGAGGAAGTGCTGGAGTACTGCGCAGCCTTTATCCAGAAGTATCGTGAAGAAGCTCACTACCTTGAGCGTACTGCTCCCTGGGTGGAACGTGTTGGCCTGAGCTATGTTAAGGAATGCATCCTGGATGACAATGAAGAACGTAAAGCCCTGGCTGAACGTTTCAGATTCAGCCAGAAATTTGCCCAGGTCGACCCCTGGAAAGAACGCGCGGATGGCCAGGCTGCCTATGAATTCACTCCATTGAAGATTGCAGGTTAGGCCATGAATATGAATGCATTAGAAAAAGAATTAACTGGAGATCATGGTATGAATGACTGGACTGAAGTTGTTGCGCTGGAAGAAATCCCGCAGCTAGGTTCACGGGTGATAACAACGGACACGATGAATATCGCCGTGTTCCGTACCGCGAGTGACCAGGTGTTTGCTATGAAAGATGAATGCCCTCATAAGAAGGGTCCGCTATCTCAAGGTATCGTTCACGGAACATCAGTGACATGCCCTCTGCATAACTGGAAGATCGACCTGGCCAGCGGTGAAGCGTTAGGCCCTGATGAAGGCTGTGCTAACGTTTTTCCCGCTAAAGTCGAAAATGGTACAGTTTTTATCGCGTTTTCCTGAGGGTATCTGGGGGACCGATTACCAGGGTGCCCTGACAGCGAACCCTGGCAGAAAATTTAGCTATAAACGATTGACCGTTGAGCTACTGAATCACAGGTGAAGCGCCAGCGGTGAGATAAAAACTATGTTATTTGGACGTAAGCAAAAGAACCCGGTAAAGATCGTCGATAAGGGAATCGTAGAGTGGAAGTATGCCACCTGCGGTTACTGTTCGACGGGGTGTGCCATCGAAGTCGGATTGAATCAGGATGGCAAGCCGGTTTCATCGCGTGGTGTTGCAGATGCCGACGTCAACCGCGGTAAGTTATGCCTGAAAGGTATCTATGAACATGAGCTGTTCGATTCCGCCGGACGGGGTACGGTGCCCAGGAAACGCGACCACTGGCACGAAGAGTGGCAGGATACCGACTGGGATACTGCGCTCGATATCACGTATGACGAGATCCGGCGCATCCAGGAAAAATATGGCCGCGATTCTTTCGCCATCATATCTACCGGCCAGATGCTGACCGAAGAGTTCTATACCCTGGGCAAGCTGACACGTGGCCTGATCGGCACCAACAACTATGACGGCAATACCACGCTGTGCATGGCTTCCGCCGTATCGGGTTACAAACGCTCTTTCGGTTCCGATGGCCCGCCTGGTTGTTATGAAGATTTCGAACATACCGACTGCCTGATCGCCTGGGGATCAAACCTGCCTGAGCAGCACCCGATCATCTACTGGCGCATGAAAGATGCGCAGGAGAGACGAGAGTTTCCATTGATCGTGGTCGATCCGCGCGTCACCATGCTGGCTCAGTTCGCAGACATACACCTGCCGGTGACGCCCGGAACCGACGTCGTACTGCAGAACGCATTGATGCATGTCATCTTCGACGAGAACCTGGAGGATGCAGCATACATCGAAGCCAATACCAACGGTATAGAAGCCTTGCGTGAAGAGGTCGCGAAATACGATCCGACGACGGCATCGAAGATATGCGGTATCGACGAGGACACTATCCGCAGCGTGGCCCGGCTATATGCAAATGCCGGCGCAGCCATGTCGATCTGGACCATGGGCATCAACCAGTCGACACACGGTTCTGATGGTGTCGTCGGTATCAACAACCTGTCGCTGATCACCGGCAATATCGGCAAGCCGGGCGGCACCTCGCTGTCGATCACCGGCCAGTGCAATGCCATGGGTACCAGGGAATGGTCTTCATGTTCCGGGCTACCAAATTTCCGTGCCCTGGAGAATGAACAGGATCGAAAAGAGATGGCCGAGTTCTGGAACATCGACGAAGAGTTCCTGCCGAAGAAACGCGGCATGTTCCAGACCGATATCTACCACGCTATCGAAGCCGGTCAGATCAAAGGCCTGTGGCTGATCGCGACCAACCCGTTAAGTTCGTTGCCAAACTCGGAACGTGTGCGCCGCGCGATGCAGAAGCTGGAGTTCTGTGCCGTACAGGACTGTTATGAAGATACCGAAAGTGCACAGTATGCGCATGTCTACCTGCCAGCTGGAACCTGGGCTGAAAAAGAAGGCGTGATGACCAATACCGAGCGTCGCATCAATGTTGTTAAACCGATCGTCCCGCCGCCGGGTGAAGCGAAGCCGGACCTGTGGGTGTTCAACCAGATGGCAAAGCGTTTCAACAAAGACAATAAAGTTTCATTCCCTGAGAAATCGTCGGATATATTCCTCGAGATGGCCGGTATCTCAAAAGGGCGGTTGGCCGATATCTCTGGCATGAGTCACGAGCTGATCGAAGAAAATCGCGGCGTGCAATGGCCCTACACCGAGGCGCAGCTCAATAATAATGAAGCGCCCCCCCAGGGCGGCAAGCGGCTCTATACCGAGACAGCGACTTTCCGATATGCCGATGGCAGGGCGAAGCTGATACCACTGCCGTTTATCGATAACAACGAAGTGCCTGACGAAAAGTTTCCGATCTGGCTGAATACCGGCCGTCTTATCGAGCACTGGCATGGCCGTACAAAAACAGGAAAGATCGGTAACAATAATAAATACAGTCCGATACCTTTCATCGAGATCAACCCCGACCTCGCGGCAGAGCTCGACATTCAGCGTGGCGAGTATGTGCGCCTGGTATCGCGCCGCTCCGATGCCGTGGTGATGGCAACACCGACGCAACGGGTACCGAAAAACATGATATTTCTGCCGTTTCATTTTCACGATTGCGCCAACCGTCTGACACTCGGTCTGCTTGACCCGTATTCGCGTCAGCCGGCGTACAAACAATCGGCGGTGCGTATCGAGAAGCTGCTTGACCAGAAAGCAGCGGCAAAACTCAGCATGGAAATGCGGGCATTTTAAAAAGGTAGGTTACTAACGTGTTTAAAAGAAGAGAAAATGAACCTGCTTACGCATTGTTGAATGACTCGAGCTCGAAGACGCATAACCGTTATGGTCAGCCGATAGAGACGGTGCTGCCGGATGATCCTCTGCGTGAACAGTCATTCGTCATCAATGACGATGAAGCTGCCGTTGACAACCCTAACCGTTACAAGCAGCACGGCTTCTATTTTAATGCTGATAACTGTATCGCCTGTCATGCATGTGAAGCAGCATGTAGCGAAAAGAATGATAACCCGGCCCACATCTCATTCCGCTCGGTCGGCTTTGTCGAAGGCGGGACGTATCCAGCGTATCAGCGCCTCAATATCTCCATGGCCTGCAACCACTGCGATGACCCGGTCTGCCTGAAAGGCTGCCCGACGCGTGCCTATACCAAGTTCGCCGAATACGGTGCGGTACTGCAGGATCCGGACATCTGTTTTGGTTGTGGCTACTGTACCTGGGTGTGCCCTTATAATGCACCGCAGCTTGACCCGGTAAAAGGTCAGGTGACGAAGTGCAACATGTGTGTCGATCGCCTGGAAGTTGGGCTGAAGCCTGCCTGTGTCTCAGCCTGTCTGGGTAATGCGCTGGATTTTGGTGTGGTCGAAAACATACCTGAGAACCGGACACAGGCGAAGACCGAAATCCCCGGGTTTCCACGCACAGACATCACCCATCCGAACATCCGTTTTCAGCAGACACGCACACCGCAGCGTGACATGAACCGGGTCGACCAGGGTCCGGTGAAATACCATCGCGATGAAAATTCTGAAAGTTTCAAACCCGTGGTCGATGTGAAGCCGGGCAGCCAGCGCAGCTGGAACTGGGCCAGGTTACTCGGCTCGCACGAAAATGCGCACATCGCTTTTACCCTGAGCGCACAGGCGGTGATTGCCGCTTTGTTGATTCTGTTAAGTGGCTACTGGTTCGAGCCGATGTTGAGTTACCAGACGAGCAGCGCGATGCTGCCGGTGCTGCTGGCGATGATCATGTTGATGAGTTTTGGCCTGTTCAAACTGAACATGCACCTTGGTAAACCACATCGTTTTTATCGCGGCTTCTATAATCTGCGGCATTCGCCGGTCAGCCGCGAGATCGCCGGCGTTTCAGCTTTTTATACCGGGCTGCTCGGTTACAGTTTTTTTGCACTGATCGCCGTATTTGATACCGGCTTTACAGTGTATGCGAAGTATCTGCAGATGCTGTTCGCCATAGTCGGTGTGTTTGGTGCGCTCTTTGGTGGCTACTTCATGTACCGGCTCTACCGTATCCAGGCGCGCCCGTTCTGGAACCACTGGTATACCGCGGCAAGTTTCTGTGCAACCGGGCTGACACTGGGCAGCTTGTTGCTCGCTCTGGCAGCGCTGGTTTTTTCCAGCATGAGCGATGGTCTAGGACAGCTGCTGACAGGATTGGTTGCTATCGGTTTGATAATGGAGATCGTCGGACTGGGCGGACATGCCAGTAGTTTAAAGGCCAGCGATAGCGAGGGGGCTGCATCATTCTATCTGCAGACAACACGATATGGCAATGCATACTGGCTGCGCAACGCCATGCTGGTACTGGCACTGTTGATAAGCGCATATATCGGATTTAGCGGTGATCACACCCTGTTTACATACGGTCTTCTAGCTGTCATCGTCATTGCCAGTAATATCATCAGTCGCGCCTTGTTTTATGTCGTCGTTATTCCGACCACGATGCCAGGGGCCTTCTTCTGGAAAAATGCCGGTTTCGTCGAGCATGCCAGAGAGATTGGCCTGGCTGATATGCCGCAGATGGGCGTAGCGTATGAGACGCATCATGCCTTCAGGGTCGATGAGCTCATCGAGACCATCAGGAGCACCACGATGAGACAGAAGTACGCTCAGCTACGCAGTATCTTTACCGGCTAGTTAGTGGCCAGTAATTCGTGGCCAGCAGTTAGCGGTAGGCAGCATGATATAAAATGACAGCCTGATTTATTCTGTCAGCTAGCAACAGGGTATAGCAATGAGCGATAAGATGAAGTTTACAAAACCTGTGCTGGGCTTTGCTGCTTTTTCGGGAACAGGCAAAACGACATTACTGGTGAAGCTGATCCCTGTGCTGAGAGCAAGTGGTATACGTGTCGCCATGATCAAGCAGACACATCATGATTTTGAAATAGATAAACCGGGAAAAGACAGCTTTGAATTACGTAAGGCTGGGGCCGACAAGGTAGTGCTGGCTTCGGCTAAGCGCAGCGCTGTCATTACAGAGTATGAAGATACGGAACGGCCTGAGCTGGGCGACCAGTTAGCAAAGCTTGACCCGGATGATATCGATATCGTCATGGTCGAAGGGTTTAAACACCTGCCTTTCGCAAAGATCGAGTTGCATCGCTCGGCCACCGGCAGGCCTCTGCTTTACCCGGAAGATGGTTCGGTGATAGCGGTAGTTTCTGATGAAGAACTGGACACCGGCGATCTGCCGTTACTCGATATCAATGCAACTGAAGAGCTTGCCGAATTTATCAAGCGATGGTTGCTCACATACTAGTCGTCTGACAGGGGATAGCAATGAGAAATGAAATGCTTGAAGTCAATGACCGGATTATCCTGATAGACCACGAAGGCTATCTGCTTGAGCCTTCAGACTGGAACAGGGATGTCGCACAGCTGATCGCGGCAAAACAAGGAATCGAACTGACCGACGATGCCTGGGAGGTCGTCATGTTTATCAGGGAACATTTTGAGGCGAACCATAGTATCCCTGAGCACCGCCGCTTATTACAGGCGTTATCTAAGAGGCACGGCAAGGAAAAGGCAACAAGAAAGTATGTCTATGATATGTTTCCATATGGTTATGGTCAGCAGGCCTGCAAGATCGCCGCTATGCACGTGCCACTGAAGTTATTGCTGGACCTATAGCCTCGGTACAGAAGCCTGGAAATAAGATCCCGGTCAATAAATTAACCGTCTTCTAATCAGCCGCTGGGTGTCACTGCCGGGTTATCTAAAAATAGGTATTAGCCTACATCCATATCAGGGTTTTCCGACAGACGGATTACAATAAAACATATATTAGAAAAACCTAATATGGTATAATGCCGGACTTTATGCAGGTTGCTGTGACCGATTTATGCCTGTTTTTTTGTCGAAACATACTGAATGTGAGCAAATACCTATGAGCCCTGAAAAAGTACCTGCCAATGGATCTGCAGCTGAGAACACTGCCGCAGATGCGGATAACGTGGTTGAAAGTATCGAATCAAAATTAATCAGTTTTGATGAAAAGAGTGCGGTCACTACCGGTAAAGATATCAATACAAAGATTACTGCACTGGATACAGACCTTGCACAACTGCGTGCTGAACTGGGCGCGATCAATAATAGTGTCGAAGAAGGACTGGATCGTTTGGGTGATACTGATACTGACCTGACTGCAAAAGTTTCTGAAACATACAAGCGCCTGGGTGAGATAGATAATGCATATAAAGCCTTGCTTGAGATCTCATCACGCATCGATAATGATATACAGAAACTGAATGGCGATGTGAGTACGGTTGCAGAACAGTCGGCAACGGGTATCAAGACGCTAGAGCAGTCGACTATCGCGCAATCAAACGAATTTGCGCATAAGAATGAGCAGGTTGTCTCTCGCGTCAACCACCTGGTCGAGACCTCGAAGCTGACCGGTGACCTGTTGAGCCAGAAGATTCATGCGACGACTGACAAGATGCTGCAGTTCGAAACCAAGGTTATTGCGGAAATTGAAAGCCTGGCCAGTAACACCGAAGAAAAAACTGCGACCATAGAATCATCGCTAGAAAGCAATAAAGCGAAGATCCTCAAGTTGCAGTCCGTCGACGAAGCCATCATCAAGCGCGCGACCACACTGGAGATATCTTCCGCAGAATTGACAGTTAAGAGCCAGGATATGCAGGCATCAGTGGAGCAGTTAAAGATGAGTGCAAATTATCTGTCTACTGGCCTGGATGAGCTGAGAGAGAAGACCAGGGCGTTAGAGGATATAACGCACAACCATGGCTCATTGATCAGTAGCCTGCAACAGGCCGGATCTGAGCTGAGCGATAAACTTGCGCTTCTCACTGGTCGTGAGAGCAGGCACTTCAATATATTCACCGCAAGCTTTTTATTGTTGCTGGTAGTGACCGCTATCATCTATTTCTCTCAACAGAGCCAGTTTGACCTTGCCGATGCGCAGATAGCCAGCATACAAAAGGTTCAGACAGAGACATCATCGGCGACCAGTGATTCTTTGACAGCGCTGCAGAGCAAGATAGAGCAGCTCAATACGACGATGAAACAGGAGATGGATAAAGAAGTTGCGCTGATCGATGACAGGTTGCAGAACATGCAGGACGAAGTGCAGAGTGTCGAGGCGCGTTTCAGTAATGATTCACCATTCAGCCAGATAGGAAATGACAACATCATCCATGGTGAACAATGGATCAATACATTGCCGGCAGAGAACTTCAGTGTTCAGCTCGCGTATGTCGATAACAAGAATGCAATGTATGAAATTGCGGGGCAGTATAATACCTACCTGAGAGATTCATTATCTTATTTCGAAGTGACAGATAAAGGCATTACGAAGTATGTGCTGTTATCAGGAAGCTATGCGACACAACAGCAGGCCTTGGTAAAGCTGCAGTCGATGCCGCGCTATATCGATATGCAGAAGCCGGTGATCGTAAAACTTGCTGAAGTTCAGCGGTATATCTCTCAGAAATAAACTATTGCACCAGTACCTTCATGGTACTGGTAATGTGGGCCGGTGAAAACAGGCTCGCGGAGTAGCGCGTCAGGATCACGCCTGATACAATCTTGCATCTGATAATGGATTTGTTAAACAGGGAAATAAGGAAATAAGTTATGACAATACTTGAGCAGCTAGAATGCAGCATGTCTGTACACGTTTTGCAGCAGGGAGAAAAAGCAAGGATCAGGAACACTGATCAGATCGTTGAATTAAAATGTGTCAGTGAGCACGGTGTTTCAGTCGTGTCTTTTCGAGACGGTTGTGAACACTTTATCTCTAATCGATTTCTAGAACCTGTGTACACGGTCCACTAGGCATTTTATCTATCGCTCGATAACAGTTGCCATTATGCAACAACTTCGACAACGATCACGACTTCGTCATCAGTTTCGTGTGTCTCTCTTACCAGGTGACCATTGATGCGGCACCAGGCGGGGATATCATTGAGCGCTCCCGGGTCGGTGCAGGTAACTTCCAGCAGGTCACCGGATTGTAACTCTGCAACCTTGTTCTGAGTTTTTATCACCGGCATCGGACATAAAGTGTGGCGGGCATCCAGTGTGTACTTGCTCATCGTCCTGTAATCATCGTAAAGGCTTATTAGGCACTAATATAGTGTGCTCTAAATATACCATTCCTGTTTTATTTCTGATGCTGGCATGGGCGCGATATCAAACTGTTTTTCTTCGCCATCTTTTGTCGTGGTTTTTACCGTTACGCTATCGGCTTCTCGACCCTGGCTAAAACGTGCTGCTATACGGGATGCGAGTTTAAAATCTTCTTCGCTCAATTCACCATCGACCAATGTCAGTGGCCCGTTGTGGCTTTTTATCTCGATGAAACCAAAGTGCTTCTTGTAACCTTGCAGGAACTTGTTCTCGCCGTCTTCACGGCTCACGATCAACTTGAAATGCGGCGCCGGTCGCAGGTGTCTGCCCACTTTTAGCAACATGATGTCATCGAGCTCATATTCTTTTTTATTTCTCGCCTGCCATAGATCGACCAGTTTGTCGGAGTAGTTCTTGTCTGTCAGAAAGCAGCAGCCGCCGGCCGGAGTAGCATAATCTTCAAATCCATACTCTTTCGCCAGTGCCATCTGCGGTTTGCGGTTGCGGCCACTGAAGCCCATCATCCTGTCGCGGTCTATCCAGCCTTCGCGTTCGGGCAAGGTGGCAGCGAGGTTCTTTGCACATAAGGGCCTGACCAACCGGTCATCTGCACCGGATTCACGGACTACGACTGGAAGCAGGTCTTTGCGTTGTGACATCGGCCGCTGCCCCATGACTTCACCGGTAATGATGAAATCGAAACCGTTTTCTTCCATCCACTGCTTGGCTTTGCTGACCATGAAAATTTTACAGTCCAGGCAAGGGTTCATGTTGGCACCATAGCCATGCTTGGGGTTGATCAGTACGTCTTTGTATTCATCTATGATATCGATGATGTGCAACTTGATGCCTAATTGTTCGGCGCTCCACAACGCGTTGTTTCTTTTTGGCTTTGCCTTGTCTTTCTTTCGTATTGCGTGGGTGTGCCCCTCGACGCAAAAACCGGTATAGAAGTTGATGCCTTCGACATGTATACCCTGTTCCAGCATTACTTTTGCCGCGAGCAGCGAATCAAGGCCGCCAGAAATCAGGGCGACCGCCCTTTTCTTCTCGGTGTTAGCTTGTGTGGACATAGGGTAAGGAGGTGTGGATTGATCTGACGGAGGATTATAACATTTGTGCAGAGCAGAAAAAAA
>SWCD01023224.1_pt1 | contig 47218 bp, 41 predicted proteins | sample 4693011 | NCBI WGS metagenome assembly SWCD01 (sample SAMN10267278, study PRJNA491770) | bioreactor metagenome | isolation source: DHS bioreactor inoculated with marine | place: Japan: Omine Ridge, Nankai Trough
GGGGGGGGAGATTTTCAAACGACATAAAAATCAAATAATCCTTGTTTTGATCAAAACCTTCAGCAATTATAACAAATGAAACTCCTTTATTTTTTGTGGTTATTCACTATAACGCTAGCTGCTTGCTTCAAAAAAGGCCAATATGCTAGTATTGGTTATAAGGATTTATTATTGATTAATTATTTTATGAGGAGCAATTATTATGGATTTTGCAAGATCCTTTTCGTTTATCACCGAAGACGAAGATTGGTTTAAAAAAGTTGGTATAGCTGCAATATTGGTGCTTACGGGTATTGGAAGTATTGGCACGATGGGATGGGTCGTAGAAATTACAAAAAGAGTTGCAAATGGTGACCCTGAACCTTTACCAGATTGGGAGAATATTGGGGATTATTTTATCTATGGGATTAAACTGATCGGCGTCCTATTGGTTTGGTCACTCCCGATAATTTTACTAACCGTATGCTCAACCTTGATCTTGATCCCAGTTTCCGATGGATTTGCATCCTTTGATGATGCCTCTATTTTTATGGTGATCATGACCATGTGTATATCAATAGTGGTTATCCTTTATTCTTTGATTATCGGGCTTTTATCTGCCCCGCTATTCGGATTGATCGGGGAAGGCTCGAGTTTTTCAGAATTGATCAAGCCTAATAAAGCATTTGCATTATTGAAATCAAATATTGGTGGGTATTTAATTGCATTTTTCGCGGGAAGCATCATTTCAAGCATATTGTCGTCGATTGGTGTAATCGCATGCTTCATAGGAGCATTCTTTGGTACAGCATTTGGATATGCTGTAATGGGACATTTGATCGGTCAGGCGCATGCACAAGCAAAAGAAAACTTAGCTTTAGTACCAGTTACAGTAGAAGAATAATCTGTACTTATTAATCGTATCTTATGATCGGCAGGTTTCTTTCTGCCGATCTATTTTATTAAATCAATAAACGGATTAATATTCTGCCTATTGTTATCCGAATTAAGTATTGGTAAAATGAATTCATGAGCAAAAAGGGTTTATCACGACGGGATTTCTTAAAACTAAGTGCGCTTGCACTTGGTTCTGTTGCGATGCGCCCTGCGCCTGACACCGGACCGGGACTCAGAAAGCCATCTGACTCGCTGGGAATCGTGCGAATTGGGAGCCCATCCGTTCCAATATTTACCGATCCAGATTACCGTAGTGATATTATTCGCCATGTCGGGCAGGATGAGATCATTTATTATTACGAAAAATTAGTCTCCCCGTTGGGCCCTTATATTAATCCTTTCTGGTATCAAATAGATGGTGGGTACCTGCATACGGCTTATGTTCAACCTGTGGATACGATCATTAATGAGCCAGTCTATACCATTCCTGAGGGCGGGGTTTTAGGGGAGATCACTGTGCCACTCACGCAATCGATGCGGAATAATAAGTTCTATGGCTGGCAACCGCTGTATCGTTTATATTACAAATCCGTGCATTGGCTCACCGGCGCGGGGTATGGACCGAATTATGGACCGTGGTATGAGATCACCGATGATTTGATGAAGATCCAATATCATGTGCCTGCTCAACATATGCGTATCATTCCCGATAGCGAGCTGACACCTATTTCTCCAGAAGTACCGGAACATTTAAAAACAGTGATCGTGAATATTTCCCGCCAATCTTTGACTGCATTTGAAGGGGATGAGGTGGTGATGCATACCGAGATTTCCAGCGGTATCCCTTCTTATTCTCCGACGATCAATGGGATCGATACTGCCACACCTTTTGGCGAGCACCGCATTCATATGAAAACACCGGCAAGACATATGGGGGATGCAAAAATCACCAGTGATATTTATGCGTATGAGTTACCCGGGGTTCCTTGGGTCTCCTTCTTTGTGGATACCGGGGTGGCGTTCCACGGCACCTATTGGCATGATAATTATGGCAGTCAAATGAGCCATGGTTGTGTAAATATGCGACCTGACGAAGCGAAATGGATCTACCGCTGGTTGATGCCAGATATAAAAACGGATCAATGGTATGCAGCGGGATATGGTTCACAGGTCTTTGTAGAATAATATCCAAAATAGAAATCAAATAATAAGGAATTAATAATATGGAATACCGAAATCTTGGCCGAACAGGGCTTAAAGTATCTGAACTGTGTATGGGCACAATGCAATTTGGCTGGACTGCTGATGAGGCAACGTCATTTGATGTGCTTTCCGCAAGTTTTGAAGCAGGGATAAATTTTATTGACACGGCAGATGTGTATTCGAGATGGATCGAAGGAAATGCCACGGGCACTTCGGAAATGATCATCGGCAATTGGATCAAGAAAAATAAGATACCTCGTCATAAAATGGTGATCGCAACAAAAGTGCGAGCCCAACTGAGCGATGACCCCAATGACAAAGGGCTTTCGCGCCAACATATCATGCAAGCTGTGGAAAATTCATTAAAGAGACTGCAGGTTGATTATATTGACCTTTATCAGAGCCATTCGGTGGATGGGGATACCCCCATCGAAGAAACTTTACGAGCATTTGACGATTTGGTGACGCAGGGCAAGGTGCGGTATTTGGGTTGTTCAAATTACCCAGCATGGCGATTAATGGAAGCATTATGGACAGCGGATAAATATAATTTAGCTCGTTATGACTGCATTCAGCCAAATTATAGTTTGCTTAAACGGGCAGAGTTTGAAGGTGAAACAGCTCAGGTATGTAAAGAGTATGGGATAGGCGTAATTCCCTACAGCCCCTTAGCACGCGGATTCTTGACCGGGAAATATCGGAAGAATCAGGGAATTCCTAAAGATTCACGAGAATATAAAAACGACAGAATTAAAGCTTATTTTACTGATGAGAATTGGGCCTTACTAGAATTAATGGAAAAAATTGGGGAAGCAAACGGGGGCAAATCAATCTCGCAGGTGGCATTGGCTTGGCAACTGTCTGACCCTGTGATCACCAGTCCGATCATTGGTCCAAGAAATCTGGAGCAATTGAAAGATAATCTTGGTGCCGGTGGGTTTCGACTGAGTTCTGAAGATAAAAAAGCTTTGGATGAAGCTACTGCCTGGGAATAAGTTTTCTAGTTTTGAGATCCAATCATGCTGAGCATTGCGCCAATATCATCCTGATAGGAGATAACCCCAACGGGTAAGCCAAAATGACTGATCGATTTTGCTAATTTGTCAGTACCGGGATCACCGCCAAAACTTTCTGCATTGATCAGCACGACGATCGGGCGCAATCCCAAGCGGGTCATCTGATCAATTGCGACGGTAATCTCATTGTCGACTGAGGGGGTGACCAAGATGACCGTGCTGCCACGAGATAGGTGACGGCATTGGTTGGTAAGCATTGCAGAAAAAGGTATTTCCCCTTCCGATCTTAGTAAGGCCATGATTTCTAAAATCTTATCGAGTTGACGACCGGTTTTATCGGGGGATAATACTTCTGAGTTGAGGTTATTGATTGCAAGTCCGACTTCCCGACCATTTTTTATAAAATATCTTGCAACTGAAGCGGCAACTGTGGCGGCGTATTCTTCGGTATCTGGGGCTATTTGAAAAACCTCTTCCCCCTGAGAGAAAATCCCTTCGACACTTGTTTTTAAGGAAAATGGCATGCTGACTTGGACATCTTTTTGAGCATCGACAAAGATCCAGATCTCTGCCATCGGGTCGAGTTCAAATTCTTTGACCATCAATTTATCTCTTCGAGCGGTACTCTTCCAATGAATGCGGGAGAGTGAATCTCCAGTGACATATTCGCGGATATTTGACGCATTGGGTGTGATCTGATGGGTTCGTCTACGGAGCGCTTCCCCACCGGGGAGCATTCCGGGAGGGCCGGGAAAGCGTTCAATATCGACTAATTTGGGAAAGACCAATAGGTTTTCTGTTACTGGAAAATCCCGAGATACGGGGAACAGGCCGAATGGATCTCCTGCTCTGAGTGTTGTGGGGCCAAGTTGAAAAGCCCCTCTTTTCACTAATCTGGTGCGACCCATATTGGATCGCCCTTGGTTTCCCCCCATCATCACATATACTCTAGACCCTTGGGAGCCAGGCAGGGAAGAATGATCTTTCAATTCAAGCCATAATCGAGGTAAACGACGATGGTTATAAAGTTCAAATATTTCACTAAAGATTTCGCCAATTTGACCCCGCTTCATGTTTGGAGTTCTTTTAAAAGTGATGCCCCATAAAATTAATTTTGACCAGATCCAACTTCCTAGAATTAATAATGCCCATAAATAACTTAATCGCGTATAGATCTGCTGGTCGGAAACGACCAAACCAAATATGCTAAATCCCAAAAGACCCATTGCAACTCGAAGGGAATTTGTCATATCATTCTATTGGCGTAATATCCCCACCTGGCACTGGCACATTGGACAATATCTCATTGACGAGGGCATCGGTGGTGACATCTCGCAACCTAGCGGCAGGCCCTAAGATAACCCGATGGGCCAGACATGCTTGTGCCAAGGCTTTCACATCATCTGGGAGGACATACGCCCGACCTTCCACAGCTGCCTTGGCTTGGGATGCTCTAAAAAGGGCTAAACTCCCTCTTGTACTTGCCCCCAAATAAGAATCGGCATGGCTTCTAGTTTTTCTGGTGATGTCGACAATATAATATCTCATTGACTCTGCAACATGAATTTCTCTCACTGATGCTTGCATTTTTAAGACTTCATCCACCTCCGCCACCATTTTTAATCCTTCCAATGGATGTTCAAATTGTTGGCTGTCTAACACCGACATTTCCGCATCAAAATCAGGGTATCCAATTCTTGCTCGCATAAAAAAGCGATCTAATTGTGCTTCTGGCAAGGGGAAGGTCCCTTCATATTCGATCGGGTTTTGAGTGGCTAAGACCATGAAAGGATTGGGGAGTTTATGGGTAATTCCATCTACGGTGACCTGCTGTTCTGACATGGCTTCAAGGAGGGCAGCTTGCGTTTTGGGGGTCGCCCGATTAATTTCATCAGCCAAGACTATCTGAGACATAATTGGACCGGGTCTAAATTCAAATTCACGGCTGACCTGATTGAATATCGATACCCCGGTGACATCACTTGGGAGCATGTCGGGGGTAAATTGAATTCGATTGAAAGAACCGCCAATGGATGTTGCGAGACTGCGAGCCAACATTGTTTTCCCTGTTCCGGGGACATCTTCAATCAATAAATGCCCTTGTCCGAGCAAATTGATGACCACTTTTTCAATGGTGGCTCGTTTACCAATAATTACTTTTTCAATATTATTTATGATTTTTTCAGTAAATACTTGAACATCTGTCATGGATGGCTCCGTCGAAACAGGGGAATAGAATTATTCGAAATTTATGAGATGAACATAAATTTTTCTCGGTAATTGTAATATGAAAACTCAAAAGTATGGTCACGCTAGAAAATAAACAAATAAACGATGGTTTTTGAATAAAAATTTTGGTAATGAGCTAAAATGATGCTGCAATGACATTCGAACAAACAAACGATATAATAGGATAGAATTTTTTAGAAAATGAAGGATTATGATGGAAAATAATAATTGCCTATTTTGCAAGATCATAAGAGGTGAATTACCGAGTGATAAAGTGTATGAAGACGACTTAATTATTGCTTTTCGTGATATAAACCCGGTGGCACCTACCCATATATTGATCATTCCTAAAAAACATATTGTAGATAATAATGATTTTAATGAGGAAGATGAAGCAATTGCTGGGCAGATGTTTAAACTTGTTCGCGAATTAGCAGCAAAAGAAGGGATCTCGGAGAGTGGTTATCGATTGATCATGAACACGGGAAAAGATGGTCGGCAAGAAGTCCCGCATATGCATTTACATCTGATCGGTGGGCAAAGAATGAAACATAAAATTGGCTAAAAGAAGAATGTTCTCAAGGAGAGAATTTTATTCAAGGTAAGGAGAAATTTTCAGGATGAGTATTAGAGAAAAGATCAACGAAGATATAAAAAACGCCATGAAAAGTGGTGATGAATTGGTAAAAATGGTATTGCGCGGCACAATGGCGGCAATAAAACAAATTGAGATCGATGAACGAAAAGAGCTTGAGGAAGACGAGGTTCTCAAAATTGTGCAAAAAGAGGTCAAATCTCGAAAGGAATCTATTGCCGATGCAAAAAAGGCTGAAAGACCTGATCTGATTGAAATTGCAGAAAAAGAAATGGAAATTCTTTCTGTTTTCTTGCCTGAAGCAATGAGTGAAGAAGAACTAACCACGATCATAAAAGATGTGATTGTCGAGGTTGGGGCGAGTTCTATGGCGGACATGGGAAAAGTGATGGGGGGCGTGATGCCAAAAGTTAAGGGACGGGCCGATGGGGGCCAGATCAATCAAATCGTAAAGCAGTTGCTATCCTGATGCTTAGAAAAGGTAATTCGATGCTCTCTGATACGAGTACCGAGAAACGTTTTAAATTTACACGGCGAAATATATTTCTATTGACCTTATTGTTTGTCACCGCCAGTTTGTCTGCGGTGGCGTTATTACTCCCCCTTTCTACTGAAGCTAATACTGTGATATTGAATATTGGGGATGTTGCACCGCAAGATATTATTGCGCCGAATGCTCATAGTTATCAAAGTGAAATCCTTACGGAGGAAGCTCGAACAGTTGCTGCGAATAGTGTCGCAGAAGTTTATGCAGCACCCGATGCCAATATTGCAAGGACCCAGGTCAACGATCTTAGAGATGTTTTGACCTTTATTGAAACCGTGAGATTAGATGAATTTGCGGACATAGAACAAAAAACAATCGACCTTGCGGCAATGGAACATATCCAACTTAATCCCGAAAGCATCAATTTGTTTTTGGATATGACCGAGAGTAGTTGGCAGGCTTTGAGGGTGGAAGCGATCATCGTGTTAGAGCAAGTCATGAGAAGCACCATTCGGGAAGATAGAGTGGAAGAAGCTCGGCACAGTGTGACTACTTTAGTGAGTTTTAGCCTTTCTGAAGCGCATGCCAATCTTGTGACCGAGCTTGTTACTCCTTTTATAGCCCCGAACAGTTTATACACTGAGACCCTCACTGAAGAAAGACGTCAGGAAGCGCGTGATTTGGTGGAACCGGTTGTGCAATCTTTCTTGACGAATGAGACGATCGTCTCAAGGGGACAAGTGGTTTCTGCAGTTGATTTGGAAGCTCTGGAAGAATTCGGGCTATTACAATCGCAAATAGATTGGAAAGATTATGTAAGTGTGTTTTCACTGGTATTGGTATGTTTTGGATTTATCGTACTCTATATCCAATTCCGCAATGATCTTTTAGAAGATACCCGAGGGCTAACAGTAATTGCGATCTTATTCTTGATCTTCTTATTTGCAGCAAGATTTTTATTGCCCAACCGCACAGTAATCCCGTATATGTTCCCCTTGGCGGGATTTGGGCTTTTGGTCACTTCTCTATTTAGCGGCTCTGCTGGACGGATATTGGCCTTACCTTTGGCGGTATTGTCTACATTTGGATTGCCTTACAGTTTAGAATTAACCCTCTTCTATACATTTTCAAGTGTTTTTGGTGTGTTAATTCTCCGAAATTCTCAACGGATTACCAATTTCTTTTGGGCGGGGGCGGGGATCAGTTGGTCCGGGGTGATGGTAATGTTGAGTTTCAGGCTGGTAGACCAGAATACTGACTTACTTGGTGTGGCAACCTTGATCGGGGCAAGCCAAGTTTATGGCTTGGCAAGCATCAGTCTGGCAGTAATATTACAATTTTTCCTTTCGCAAGCTTTAGGTGTGACAACCGCCCTTCAATTGGCCGACTTGGCACGACCAGATCAAAAACTGTTACAAATGATCCTCCGAAATTCTCCGGGGACTTATCAACATAGTTTACAAATCGCGAATTTGTCAGAACAAGCTGCTGAATTGATCGGGGCTAATGCCTTATTAACACGGGTGGGTGCTCTTTATCATGATGTGGGAAAAGCGAGTCAGCCCCATTTCTTTATTGAAAATCAAGCGCCAGGAATGCCCAACCCACATGAAGGTCTATCCCCGCAAGAAAGTTCCGCAATCATCATCCAACATGTGACGGAAGGGGTTGAAATCGCCAAGCATAATCGAATTCCTAGACAGGTGATTGACTTTATCTTGGAACATCATGGGACGACGATCACGCGATATCAATATGTGAGAGCGGTGGAGGAAGCTGGGGGAGATGTGGACAAGGTGGATATCAATGACTATAGATACCCAGGCCCACGTCCGCAAAGCGTGGAAACTGCTTTGGTAATGTTGGCGGATGGCTGTGAAGCGCGAGCAAGGGCACAAAGACCGCAATCTGAAGACCTCATCAGAGAATTGGTAGAAGATACCATTCAGAAACGGCAGGAAGCTGGGCAATTAAATGACACCTCCCTCACCCTTCAACAAATCGGGATTGTGACAGAATCATTTATCAATACCTTGAGAGGGGTTTACCATCCGAGAATAGAATATCCTGAATTGAAGAAGATTGAAGAAAAGGACAATGAAGCAGATACGATTCCTGTAAGAACCGAAAGCTCATGATCCATATTCAAATTATTGAGAAATATCAGGGAATAGTCGATGAAGAAATTCTTCGTTTATCTGCACGAGCGCTTTTAGACGACCAAGAAATTGCAGAAGACGAAGAGTTATCAATTGTGATCGATGAGGACTCAAAAATTCATGCATTAAATCTTGAGCATTTGGGTATTGATAAACCCACAGATGTGCTATCGTTCCCCTCCAAGGAAATAGACCCAGATAGTGGAAAAATCTATTTGGGGGATGTGATCATTTCTTTTGACACTGCCGAAAAACAAGCCAGCGCAATGGGACATTCTGTGCTGGAAGAGATCCAATTACTGGTCGTGCATGGCTGTCTCCATTTATTGGGGCATGATCATGCTGACGAGAAAGGTAAAGGGCAAATGTGGGAGATCCAAGAAAGAGTTCTAAAATCAATAGGGGTTGATATTCAACCCACAGCTTAATCAATATTCTGTAATATAAGCTTAACTATGAAAAATTTCATTAACTCTAGAATTAAATCTTTCGGTCATGCTCTTTCTGGCATATGGCATGTGATCCGTACCCAACAAAATGCTTGGATCCATACCTTGATGAGTGTTTCAGTGTTTTGGGTGGGTGTCTGGTTGAAATTAAGCCGTTTAGAATGGGTGATGGTGGTCGTGGTGATCGCTGGTGTTTGGGCAGCAGAATTCTTCAATACTGCCCTGGAAGTGGTGGTGGATCTGGCTACTCAAGAACAACATCCTTTGGCTAAGATGGGCAAGGATGTGGGGGCTGCAGCAGTATTAATTGCGGCAGTGGCGGCAGCGACCGTGGGGATATTAATATTAGGACCACCGCTTTGGGAAAAATTATCGACATGATCACTTGGCATGCATTAACAAATTTTTCACCCTGATATAATCCATCGTAATAAATTTTTTCAACATCGAGGTTAATATGCCCCTATCTTTTAGATTTGGTACTGTAGGAAAACCGATCGGTACGCCCAAAAAACCTGGTGGTTCAATAGGGGCAGTGCTCCATACCCGCGAATTGGGACTTGGAGCTTTAGAAATTGGCTGGGTGCGAGCCGTGCGCGTTTCCGAGAAAACTTGTGAAGCGATTAATGTTGCAGCAAAAGAAAACGATGTGCTGCTCAGTATCCATGCCCCGTATTACATCAATCTTAATGCCGATAATGAAGAGTGGCCTAAGTCTCGAAAAAGATTGATGGATGCTGCCCATTATGGAAATTTAGCAGGAGCGACTGAGATCATTTTTCATCCTGGGTCTTATTTTGGAAAACCAGCCAAAGAAGTCTTGCCCAATGCAATTGACCGCTTACAGGGTTGTGTGGATGAACTTCGGGCAGATGGCAATATGGTGACTTTGAGACCAGAAACGATGGGAAAAGGGGCAATGTTGGGCTCCTTGGAAGATACGTTGGAAATGAGTAAAAAGATCAAAGGTGTGCAACCCTGCCTGGATTTTGCCCATTTGCATGCTCGACCGGGCGATGGGACGATGAACAGTTATGAAGAATGGGCAACTGCGCTTGAGAAGATCCAAAAGAAATTGGGGAAACGGGCGATGAAAAAATTCAGCTGTCATCTTTCTGGAATCGAGTATGGGGAAAAGGGCGAACGAAATCATTTGCCGATGCAAGAATCCGATTTTAAATTAGATGCTCTTTTTAAAGCACTGCATGATTTCAACTGTGAAGGGCGACTGTTATGCGAAAGTCCGATCATGGAAGAAGATGCCTTATATTTCAAGAAAAAATGGATCGAGATCAGCGGGGAAAAAGAATAATGGCGATCAAAGAAGATGTTTTTGCAGAACTGCAAACCAAAATCAGGGCATGTTCCCTTTGTTTGGACGCAGGCCATTGGGTAGCTCCCCCGGGCGTCACTCAGGGGGATGTGGAAGCCCAAATCATGACGATCGGGCAAGCGCCGGGGATCACCGAGGTTGAGGTAAAACGCCCCTTCAATGCAGGCAGTGGTAAACGTTTATTTGAATGGCTTGCAAAAGCAGGGATTGATGAAGATTGGTTTCGAAGCACGCAATATATGAGCTCGGTGACGAAATGCTATCCAGGTCGGGTTGAGGGGGGGAGTGGGGACAGAGTTCCCTCACGGGCTGAACAAGCGCTATGCCGCCCATTCTTGGATGAAGAGATTCGGTTGGTCGATCCAAAATTGATCATTCCTATCGGGCGATTGGCGATCGGATTGTATTTCCCTAAAAAACTCAAATTGACCGAGATCATCGGTACGCAAATAGAATTAGATAACGGCGGATGGGTTGTGCCCCTCCCCCATTCTTCTGGGGCATCACGATGGCATCAGATCGCTGAAAACCGATTGTTGATTGACAAAGCGATCGGGTTAATTAAGGGGCATTATAAGAGGATTTTTAATAATTAATTCTATTCAGGAGAAAGAATGAACAGCGAACGATTTCAGATCATCCCCCGTAAAAAAGGACAACTTCTTTACCCGCTATTGATGGCGTTTATGTATATCTCTGTGTTTGCCTTGCTCATCTTCTCCGATAGGCTCAATATTGTGTATTTCTTAGTTTATTTTTTGGTCACTAGCTTAGGATTTACTTATTTAGAATTACATCAATGGAGAAGTGGGTGGAAAAAATTGGGGGAGGAAACTGGGCTTAAACTGGAAGATAATTCACTAATTGGCATCATGAAAACTCAAAAACTGACCGGGAAATATCGGGGCTACCCGATTGAGATGAACGGCTATTCTGTTGGTTTTGGGCGATATCGGAAACATTATACAAAGGTAGAAATTGAACTCCCAGATCAGCTAATAGGGAAATTTTCTTTAACCAAGCGAGGGTTTTGGCAGAAAAAACTTGAAGGAACGGGGAATGTAAATTTTGATCAGCGATTTAATTTGAGCAGCGATATGGATTGGGTTGCTGGCAGATTGTTTGGAAATCAGCAAATTGAAGAAGGGATGTATGATCTACACCCACAGTGCCTCACTTTGCAGCTCTCGGCAACGGATAATAAACTTTTCTTTCAGGAAAGGGGACGCGTCAAAGATTCGGAATATCTGATGGCCTTAATCGATTTCTTGATCAAAATGACGGGAATCATAAAACAAAATAACGTATAAAATGGGAAGCAGAAATATTTGAGTATTATTTTAAAATCTCGTTCCGGTATTGCTCTGCAAATAAAGCTGGCGTACCACCGGTATGCCAGAAAAGAACCGTTTCATCTTTTCCAAAGTAGCCTTTGCGAATCAGATCGATCATTCCTCCAGCCGCTCGACCAGTATAAACCGGATCGATAAGTACCCCTTCCTCAGATGCAAATAAGCGAATGGCTTCCTTCTCTAATTCGCCCATGATTGCATAGCCCTCCCCCAAATACTGATCATTAACCATTATTTCATCTTGTTTCAACTGAAGGTCATGGTCTAAAAGTTTTGAGGTACCTTTGATCAATTGATATACCGTTTCTTTAAATGGACCCGCAGATTCATCAATACTTATTCCTAAAATTTTCCCACTAAAACCAAAGATCTCCTTTCCCAAGACCAAGCCAGCGTGAGTCCCCCCAGAGGAGGTTGCAAAGACGATCCAATCCACAGCGATATCCTGTTCGACCAGCTCACGCATGGCATAAGTGTAAGCTGCAGCCCCGGTGGGATTTGAACCGCCATAGGGAACCAAATAGGGGTTTTGGTCCTCATCCTTTGCTTCCTGGTAGGTTCTCTCTAATGTTTCTTGGCGGTTTTCTTTTGTAGTCCAAATTAATTTTGCCCCAAGCAAGAGATCAAGAAAGGTGTTCCCCACTGGGTCCTCTGGCTCTTCTCCATTTAAGACGAGGATGCAATCCATCCCCACTCTGCGGGCTGCGGCGGCAGTCTGGCGGCAATGGTTAGACTGAATTGCGCCAGCAGTGATCAGGGTTTTAGATTTAAGAGATTGCGCTTCTGCTACTAAGTATTCTAATTTCCGGGTTTTGTTTCCGCCCAAGGCTAAACCGGTCTGATCATCCCGCTTAATAATTATTTTGGGGCCATCAAGTTTCGCGGTTAAACGAGGCAGGGATTCAATTGGGGTTGGAAGATGTGCAATTATTGATCGAGGAAGTTCTTTCATTAGTATTCCTTTTTATAAAGCTTCCCCTTCGGTTTCTCGATTTCCCCTGCGACGCAGGATGGACATCAGTCTCGGCAATAACTGGCTATAGGCCCAGTAGATCCAGGGGCGGAGGGGTAAGTCCCAGGCACCAATATGTCGATGTACCTTCCCACCAAGCCCGCGTTTGAAACGATAGACGCCCCAGAGGGAGTCTGAGTCATCAAAGGTTTCGGGTGCACCCCAAAGATCGTATACGCTGCATCCCAAAGCCTTGGCAGTTTTTATTGCTTCCCATTGAAGAAGATAGGTGGGCATTTTATTTCGATGGACGGGTCTGGACATTCCGTAGATATACCATGCGGTATTGCCAAAATGAAATAAAATGATGCCGGCTACCAATTCCCCTTCTACTTCAGCGATCAAGGGGGTGAGCATATTGGCTTCATAAAACCTATTCCAAACAGATAAATAATACTCTTTACTACGGATCGTAAATCCATCTCGAAGGGCTGTTTCTGCATATGTTTTAAATAAGGAATCAAAATCAGATGGATCCCCATGCCGAATAGTTACCCCTTTTTTCTCAGCCAGGCGAACATTATATCTAGTTTTCTGTTTCATGCTGGCAAGAATTTCTTCTTCGCTAGGCGCTAGATCGATTAGGACAGTATTTTTAAATTGAATTTGTTCCTTGGAATATCGCCAATGGTCAGCTTTCAAATCCTCTATAAACGCATTCCCAACCAAACCTTCAACAGCATCTTCGGCACCAGGTTCTCCGGTTCCTAATGGTATGTCGGGTTCGATCTTCAATAAAAATGCATCCCGATCTTTGGCTAACTCTTTTAGGTCTTGAAGAATCTTCTTTCTAAATTCAAAATCCCCCCAATCTTTCATGATGGGTCCTTTGGGGATATACAGCATTCGCAACTCTGGGAAGGGGCCGGGTATGCGAATTGTTTTTTCTAGGATCAAGGCCATGGCAGATATTTCTCCACCCTTGTCCCAAGTTTTATAGATTGGTTTCCAGCCATATTCGACCTTTAACTCTCCCCATTGATAAGTCTGTAAAAGCTGGGGAGTAGTAAATGAACTTAGGGCATTGTTCCAAGCATTTTTATCCATGATTAATGATTTCTAATTCCTAAAAACACCTTATAAGCCATATAGACAAAAGGTTTATAAACTCGATCATAGGGGTCATCTGCGCGTTTGAGTTCTCCGCCAAAACCGCGTTTGAAACGATAGACACCCCATAGACCATTTCGACGATGATTAAATTCAGATTCAAGTGTCTCATGATCTTCATCGGGAACTCCCCAAAGATCATATTCTGTACAACCCTGTTTTCTTGCCCATTGAATTGCTTTCCACTGTAATAAATAGGTCGGCATTCGATTTCTTTCTTCATTGGTAGACGCACCATAAAAATACCATGCGCGCTTTCCACTGGAAAAAACCATGATTCCTGCAAGTGGTTTCCTCAGATATTCTGCAATAAAAATCGTTACCTTTCCATCAGGGTGAAATTTGTTAAATGCCTTTTGATAATAGGACTGGGAATGAACACCAAATTCATCGCGCATACCCGTCACATCCATCATTTTAGAAAAGGAAGATACGTTGTCGCTTTCCTTAACCACCACATCCTTTTTCGCTGCCAAACGAATGTTGTAACGTGTTTTTTGCTTCATTCGTTTTAGGATTTCTTCTTCATCACCAGATATGTCTAGGGTAAGTGTCCTGAGGGGTTGAACGGCGTGATTGCTGGGTTGAAAACCTTGAACGGAAAGATCGATACCAGAATCCTCCCATGCGTCCTGCTCTACCTTTAAAAAGACTGCATTTCTCGATTTGCAAATAATGTCAATTTCTGACCATAAATCTTCCCAATCTTTGCCTAGGGGGCCTTTTGGAATATAGGCAAGAGTAAAACCGAGGGGCAATGAACGGAATAAAATTTGTGCTCCGGCATTCCCTGATCTGACCCAAACAGACTGCCATCCAAAGGCGGCTTTCAATTCTCCCCAAGCAGATTGCTGAAGCAAATGCGCTTTTGGATGTTCTTTGAGGAATTCATTCCATTCTATTTTTGTGATTTCTGGCATAAATTTTTTATTGGGCTCTAATAATTATGCCCCTTCTCCTGTTATCAGGCTTAGATAATTGCCGTCAAACCAGGTGCAGGGGTACTGCGGATTTGGGCCCCTGGGATGGTTTCATCAAGGAGGGTTAATATTTCTTCCACCTTTCCATCTTTAGCAAGGGAAATGAGGTCAGATACTGTTTTTTGCAGATCCTTTTCTGATAACAAACCTTCTTCTAAAAGGCGAGTGATCTCAGGGTGATCTGTTTTTTCTAAGGTTGAATTCTCGTCCCATAGCTCTTCAAAGAGTTTTTCTCCGGGGCGCAAGCCAGTTACTTGTATTTCGATATCCAAACCGGGTTCAAGCCCCGAAAGTTTGATCAGGTCTGAAGCCAGATCGTAGATGCGCACAGGTTTGCCCATATCGAGCACAAATACTTCGCCACCGGTGCCCATTGAAAAAGCCTGAAGGACTAAATGTACTGCTTCGGGGATGGTCATAAAATAGCGTTCAATATCTGGATGGGTGACAGTGATGGGACCCCCATCGGCAATTTGACGTTTGAAAAGTGGTACAACGCTGCCGCGACTGCCAAGGACATTGCCAAAACGTACCACTGAAAAATCTAATCCGCTTTTTTGGGCGGCATCAAGAACGACAAGTTCGGCGATCCGTTTGGTAGCCCCCATGACACTGGTAGGCGCAACAGCCTTATCTGAGGAGATCATCACTAAGCGGGGGACTTTGTGTTTTGCAGCAACTTCAACCACATTTTTTGTACCAAATATATTATTGGTAACTGCTTCTTCGACATTAATTTCCATGAGAGGCACATGCTTATGTGCTGCGGCATGAAATACGATTTCTGGTTGATATTTTGTGAAAATCTGATGGAGCCTTTGCTTATTTCGAACGTCGACGATCACAGGAAATAAATCCATCTGAGGGTGGTTGGATCTCAATTCAAGCAATATTTCAAAGAGGCTGTTTTCTCCATGTCCGACCAAAACCAGTTCAGCAGGATCCCATCGAGTGATCTGACGACACAGTTCCCCAGCAATTGACCCCCCTGCCCCAGTGATCAGAACCCGCTTTCCTCTGATTCTATGTCCAACCCGGTCATCGTCAATGGGGGTATGGTCGCGGCGGAGCAAGTCAGTAATATTTACTTCTCGCAGGCGATTGACACTTACGGTTCCCCCCAATAGTTCGTAAACTCCGGGCATCGTACGAAAGGGCATTCCTTTTTCACTGCATACTTCCGCCACCTGACGTACCACACGACCTGGCGCACTAGGTATCGCAATAATCACTTCATTTATCAATAATTCATCTATCTTTTCAGATAGGTTTTCCAGCTTTCCGACGACGGGAATATCAAGAATCCGAAAATCTTGTTTTTCATAATCGTCGTCCAAGAAGGCGATGGGGTTGATTTTTAATTGGGGGTTTTTTTGAAGCTCTTTGACTACTAATGCCCCTGCATCTCCCGCGCCCACGACCAGGACCTGTTTGACACCGAATTTGCTTCGATTATCGGTAAAGCCCTCAGCAATAAATCTAGGTAAAAACCTCACACCACCCACGGCTAATACTGAAAGTAAAATATCGAGGATAATCACCGATCTAGGGTATAAAGCGAAAACTTGAAGTGCCTGTAGGCCGAGCATGATCAATCCGACGAGGACTGCAGCGAGGATAGCCCCCACAGTAACGATCAGGGCTTCTCGAGAGCTGGCATAGATCCAAAATCGTTGGTAGAGACCAAATCTTCGGTAGATGAAGGGTTTAATTAAAAATGAGAGGGCAATCATCCAAAGGATGGTTGGAATATAATCTCTCAAAACCTGAAGAAACTCAAGGCGGATTAAAAAACTTAGAAAGATCGTGATTACGATCAATAAAAGATCAAGGGAAAATATATAGCGATTTCTTAAATGGAATTGTGGTTTCATGGGTGGGTTTACCGCCCTCTAAAACCGATGACTGCAGCAACCGTTCGTAGAATAATATAAATATCCATGAAGATATTTCTTTGTTTGATGTAATAGAGGTCATATTCTAGTTTGACTGACATTTCATCTAAGGTTGAAAAATAGTTTACGTTTACTTGTGCCCAGCCAGCAATACCAGGTTTGGCTAATAAACGGGCACGATAAAATGGGATTTGTTTTTCATATTCAGCGACAAGCTCCGGGCGTTCTGGGCGAGGACCGACGATACTCATTTCTCCCCGTAATACATTTATGAACTGTAGCCATTCATCTAAATGTGTTTTGCGCAGGAATCGCCCTACTTTTGTTGCGCGATCATCGTGCTCTTCTGCTAATTGAGGTTTGCCATCTGCCTCAGCATCCTGCCTCATTGTACGAAATTTTAAAATCGTAAAAGGTTTTCCACCTTTTCCAGACCTGGTTTGGGTAAATATGATCGGTCTCCCCGTTTCTAAATAAATCGCTAAGGCAATAATTGGACTAATCAATACCAGGATGAATACCCCGATTAATCCACCAATCAGGTCGAGAAGTCTTTTCCCAATTTCATAAAATGCGCTTACCCGAGCTTCATCCACGAAGGAGCGAATGATCCAATCGGTCTCCAGATAATTCACAGGAACTCTACCTAAAAGATCTTCATATGCACGGGGCATCCTGGTAATTTCAATACCATTTTCTTGGGCAGTGAGTAGTGTTTGGATGGTAAAGGGACTCATCTGACCACCGATCGACACAATAATATCGGTGATCTTTTCATCATCGATCAATCCTAATATTTTATTACTTGCGCCTAAGACAGGGTATCCCAAAATGGTTTTGCCGATCTTTTCAGGATCTTTATCAACTAAACCTACAACAAAAAATGGAGGGGGCACCAATTCGTCAATAACCTTGAGGAGCGCGATTCCCGTTACACCTGCACCGACGATCAAGACGCGGTTCATAAATTGGGGGCGGCTAAATATTTGAATATAGATCAGACGCCACAGCATAGTCAATAAGAAGGCAGCAATTAAAAAGGCTGCAACACCCCGCCTTGGCAAGGAGGTGGAGGAGGCGAAATAAACCGCCATATACATAATAATACCGATACCAGCAGATGAAGCAACTGCCAATGTTGTGTTTTTTAAGGAATTCGATTTTCGAGGATCATAACTATCTGCTAAAAGCCCCACCCAGATGAGAGGTAAAAACAAAAACCAGGGCTGCAAACGTTGATCTACAAAATCCATTATTTCTAAAGACCCCTCAACTGCAGCGATAGCCCAAAAGTATATTCCAAATATTAAGGCGATCGCGGCCATTGCCAGATCACCAATTACGATTATTGTTCTTTTTTCCCCTAAGCGTAATCGCCAGGGTTTTGGGTTTTTATTACTTTTTGGAATTGCCATAATCCGCCGAATAAATAAAATATTAAATTGTTTAGTAGGCTAATCTTTTTTCCTGATCAAGCTCCATAAAAAAGCAGTGCCCCAGGAAAAATGCATGGTTGCGATGGCCATTGGCACCCCAATAATATGAGGAATTCTCTTATTTTCAGATGCTAATTGCAATCCAACTTGGAATAAGGCTACCCAATATAATACCACTTCCAGTAATAATATCCAGCTTGCAACGGGCCACCAAAAGGTGAGTAAACTCAATACTAAAAGACTAGAAATAAAGAGCGGAGGGACAACTTGTCTCCAACGGAGGGAGTCAGGATATCTTCGCAGCATCTGAACTTTCCAAAAGCCGTAACGCCAATATTGTTTGGCTAAGGCTTTCAAATTAGGCCGGGCGAAGTAGATTGCGGTGATCTTTGGGTCTAACCAAATCGTTCCATTTGCTCTTTGAACACGCACGTTAAACTCATAATCCTCATTGGATAATAATGATTCGTCAAAATTACCAATTTGATCGATCAAGGATTTGTAATACGCTCCAAATGGAACAGTATCGACAATTTCTGCTATTTCTGAATATCGATATTTCGCATCCCCCACTCCGAGCGGATGTGCCGCTGCGGCTGCGATCGCATGGGCGATCCATGTATCTTTGCCAGCTTTTATTTTCCATACCCCCCCCACAACAGTGCCTTTATGAGCTTCCAAATTTTCTACACTTTTGGCAATATAACTTTGGTCGGGCACCGAATGGGCATCTAAGCGAAGAATGATCTCGCCTTTTGCCGCTGCGATAGCGGTATTGAGAGCTGCAGGGATAGTAAGTGTACGATTTTCAATGACATGCACTTGCAATTTGGGATATTCTTCTTGGAAACTTGCGATCTCCTCACGGGTACGATCTTCAGAAAGACCATCCGCGATGACCACTTCCATATCCTGATTAGGAAAAGTTTGGCGATAAATAGCTTCTAATAAAAAACGAATAGTTCTTTCTTCATTTCGACAGGGAATGATGATTGATACTTTTGGCATAGGTGTATTTTAACCCGAATTTAGAATAAACAAAAGAATAAGCCTTATTTATTTGGTAAATCGACAATAAAACGACTTCCCTTTCCTAGTTCACTCAAGACCATCATTTGCCCCCCATGCCCTTTGACGATCTGCTCTGCGATTGCCAAACCTAAACCTACTCCCCGATCTTCCTCCCTTGTCCGGGCTTTGTCGATTTGGTAGAAACGCTCAAAGATACGGTTCACTTCCTCAGGGGATATCCCTACTCCCGTATCAATGACTGAAACCCGAATATTTTCTTGGGTTTGATCTGTTTGGATCGAAATTTGTCCCCCCTCTGGCGTATATTTAAGCGCATTATCTACTAGATTTGTAAATACTTGGGATAGTCGGTCTCCATCTCCTACAATGAGAGGCATGGATTTTATTTCAGATATTAATTTTACCTTGCTTATTTTTGCCTGAGGGGAAAATTTTTCAAGTACAGAAGAAAGTAATAATTCTAAATTTACTGGGGCAAGGTCAAGGACTGATGTGCCAGCATCTAATTTTGCGAGGTCTAAAAGATCAACCACTAACCGATGCATTCGACCAGATTCGTCAAATATTACTTGAGCTGAATTCTTTAAGGATGCGGGGTCACTGGCAGTGCCATCCAAAATCGCTTGGGCAAAACCTTGAACGGAAGTGAGAGGCGTTTTTAATTCGTGGGAAACATTGGCGACAAAATCTCGTTGAGATTGCTGACTGGCGTTCACTTGCTGGCTCATTTCATTGAAAGCCAACCCAAGATCCTGAACTTCTTTTGGCCCCGTGAGTTCAACTCTGGTTTTTTGTCCTTCAGCTATTCCATGCACAGCCTCTGACAGATTTTGCAAGGGACTGGAAATCCAGCGGCTGATTAGGTATGCGAAGATCAGGGCTAATAATAAGGCCACCCACCCTGCCCTGAAAATGGGTCTGATTAAATCATCTAAGGCATTTGAATTTATTATATCTTGTAGGGGTTGTCTTTGTACCGCAGCCACCACCAGAATTCGATTCTCTAATTGCCGGGCACCATATTTCCATGTTTTCCCATTTTCGTCGGTATGGGTTAAGACTGGATGGCGTCTGTCAGTTAATGGATAGTCGGGCAGATCATCTAGTGGAGCCTCATTACCTTGGCGAGAGTCCGCAATTATTTCTCCGCCAATATTATAGGCAATGATCCGGATATTCGCCGCTTCATCGATCCTCTCCACCCAATCTTGGGCTTTGCCCGATCTAAAAATAGTGGAGGACTGCCTTTCGACTAAAGAATTTAATGAGCCATTGATCTGTATAGATGTTTGCGGGTTATCGCGGGCCAAAAAAACCAAGATCGCTAAGGCTACAATTCCCAAAGCGGCAAATATAACTAAAGCGTAGCTAAACCATAATCGCCATCGCAAAGAGCGAAACATCAGAGCACCAACTTGTAGCCAATTCCCGTTACTGTTTCAATTTTTGCCGTTGCATCTTTTATTTTTTTTCTTAAATGAGCTACATGTACATCTACGGTGCGTGTCTGTCCGTAAAATTCATATCCCCAGGCCAAGTTAAGCAATTGCTCCCTTTTTAAAACCAAACCCTTATGTTCCGCAAAAGTGACCAATAGATCAAATTCTTGGGTTCGAAGTTTAATTTTCTCTCCGCTCACAAGCACATCACGGCTTCCTTGGTCAATGCTTAGGTCGCCTATATGAATGATCTCCCTTCCCTTTTCAATTGGAAAAGAAGACCTGCGAAGAAGCGCTTTAACCCGGGCAACCAATTCGCGCGGGTTAAAGGGCTTCGTCATATAGTCGTCTGCCCCAATTTCTAGACCGACGATCTTATCGATATCATCATCTCGGGCGGTTAACATCAATATTATTACCGAATTGTTTTCTGCCCGTAATCTTCGACAAACTTCAAATCCATCCAATTTGGGGAGCATCAGATCAAGAACCATCAATGGTGGGTTTAGTTTTTCTACAGTATCTAAGGCGGCCTGACCATCATGTACAGCTTGCACTGTGTAGCCTTCTTTTTCCAGGTACATCTGGGCTAATTCAGTGATATGCGGTTCGTCGTCAACCAATAAGATCAATTCGCCGGACAAATTTATTATTCCTCTTTTACAAAGGCAACAGCTTCGATTTCAACAAGGGCACCGATTGGTAGCCCTACAACTGCAACCGCAGATCGGGCTGGGGGATCTTCGGAGAAATACTGTCCATATACTTCATTTACCAGGCCATAATTAGCCATATCGGTCAAAAATACAGTGGTTTTAATGATCGTTTCCATTCCAGCACCACCCGCTTCGATCACTTTTTTCAGATTTTCCATCACGAATTTGGCCTGCTCAACTACCCCGCCCTCAGCAAGTTTGCCAGTGGAGGGATCGATGCCCACCTGACCGGATGTATAAACTAAATTTCCATTTAGCTTGATGCCCGGGGAATAAGGTGCGAGAGGTTTTGCGCCACCAACAGGGATGATCACTTCTTTCTTTTGGGGAGTCATATATTTTCCTTTTTGTTACGAATTGAATAGTGGCTTCATTGTAAGCGAACAAAGATTGCGGGTCAAACCTGGGAGATGGAGAAGATGTAATCTTTTTGTAAAATCTTTGGCACTGAAGGGGATTCTCTCTTTACTTAAAAAAAAGAGCTGATCGATTGATCAGCTCTTTTATGATTATTGTTTATCCGATCATAAAACGATATTCACCAAGCGCCCTTGGATGACGATCACTTTTTTAGGTTCGTTGCCATCCAAGAATTTTTGAATAATCTCACTTTCCATCGCTTTGGCTTTTGCTTCGGCATCGGTAAAGCCCGTGGGAACTTGAATTCGATCTCTTAGTTTTCCATTGATCTGGACAACTAATGTGATCTCTTCCTCAATGGTCGCCTCTTCGTCTACCTCGGGCCAGGCTTGCTGATGGACCGAATAACGTTCCCCAATATGTGCCCAAAGTTCTTCAGAAATATGAGGAGCGATCGGGGCCAGCATACGGATATATATGCTTACCGCCTCGTTCCAATCTTGGGTGCCATATGCGCCAGCCTCTCTTGCCTTATACATTTCGTTCATCAATTCCATCAAAGAGGCCACAATGGTATTAAATTCGAAACTCTCATAATCTCGAGTGACAGATCTTAAGGTCTGATGTACTTTTCTACGCAGTGATTTCAGTACTTCTTCACTGACATTTGGTATATCTGGTAACACTTCTGTGACGGCTGTCCAAACCCTTCGGATCCATCTGGCGACACCGCCAATTCCTTGGCTGTCCCAGGGTCCTCCTTGGTTCCAGCGAGCAAAGAACATCAAATATCCGCGAATGACATCCGCACCATATTTTTCTACCAATACATCAGGAGAAATCACATTTCCACGACTCTTAGACATCTTTTCGGAATCTTCACCCAAGACCATGCCCTGATTTCTTAGCAGCATGATCGGCTCAGCCCCTTTTACAATGCCCATATCTCGGCTGGCTTTATGGAAGAAGCGCACATAGATCAGATGCATGTTGGCATGTTCAATGCCACCAGTATAGGTATCGATCGGCATCCAGTAATCATATTCTTCCTGATCAAAAGGTCCTTCATCATAATCAGGGCTCAAGTAACGCAGCGGATACCAAGATGAACACATGAAGGTGTCCATCGTATCCGTATCTCGTTCGGCAGGCCCATCACAATTAGGGCAGGCCACATTTTTCCAAGTTGGGTGGAGTTTGAGCGGGCTTTCCCCGGTGGGCAGCCATTCGACATCTTCTGGCAACTCAACCGGCAATTGATCTTCGGGGACGGGCACCACGCCACATTCGGCACAATGGATCATGGGGATCGGCGCGCCCCAGTAGCGCTGACGGGAGATCAACCAGTCTCTTAATCTATAATTGACATCTTCTTTTCCCAAATCATTTTCTTCCAACCAATCGATCACTTTATTGACGGCGGGATTCTTTCGCCCTTTTTCATTATTGGCGGGGGTGCCATCGAATTGTGCAGAATTGACCATCACCCCCTCACCAGGCCAGGCGGTCTCCATGGTTGCACCATCCAGATCGACGTCTTCTGGTTTGATCACGACGCGAACTTCTAGATCGTATTTTCTAGCGAAGGCAAAATCACGTTGATCATGGGCAGGAACAGCCATGATCGCACCCGTTCCATAACCCATCATCACATAGTCTGCGATCCAGATCGGAATCTTTTCTTCATTGACCGGGTTGATCGCATAGCCCCCAGTGAAAATGCCTGTTTTTTCTCGATCCACCGCCCCACGTTCAATCTCAGTTTGACCTTCGGCTTCATGAATATAATGCTCAATGTCTGCTTTATGTTCTTCGGTAGTAATCTCTTTTACCAGGGGGTGCTCAGGAGCCAAGACCATAAATGTAGCTCCCCAAAGGGTGTCAGGCCGAGTTGTAAAGACTTCTATGGGGGCACCCTGTTCGGTTTTAAATACGACGCTAGCCCCTTCCGATCTGCCGATCCAATTGGTTTGTAGGGTTTTAACTCTTTCAGGCCAATCGACGGTCTCAAAATTTAACAACTCATCGGCATATTTTGTAGTTTTGAAGAACCATTGCTCCAGCTCTTTTTTGATCACTGGGGTACCACAACGTTCACAAACTTTGTCTTCGCCCCATACCTGTTCTCGAGCCAGGGTCGTGTTGCATTGAGGACACCAATCTACTGCAGAATATTTTCTATAGGCCAAGTCGTTATCAAAAAGTTTCTTAAAATACCATTGTGTCCATTTGTAATATTTTAAGTCTGCCGAAATAGCTTCACGCCGCCAATCGAACATCGCCCCCATCGTTTTCATTTGGGTACGCATCTTTTCAATATTGGCATAGGTCCAAATCTTGGGATGAATATTATTCCTTATTGCGGCGTTCTCCGCGGGCAGACCAAAAGCGTCAAACCCCATTGGGAACATGACGTTATAGCCTTTCATGCGCATGTATCGCGCGCGAGCATCTGAGGGGGTCATTGCAAACCAATGTCCGATATGCATATCCCCAGAGGGATAGGGCAGCATAGTTAACGCATAAAATTTGGGACGGTCATGATCCACATCGGCATGATATAGCCCATCTGCTTCCCATTTTTTCTGCCACCTTGGTTCAATTTCACCTGGTTTATATTCTTTTTTCATTTTCTCAACTCCCAAATAAATTCTTATTTACATAAATTTATTTTGCACTATTTAAACAAAAAAAAGCCTTCTCCATACAGGGACGAAAGGGCTTTTCGCGGTACCACCCTGCTTGTTTAAGATTCCTCCTAAACCGCTTGGGTCGCTATAACGGGCTTTCCCGTTTCTGGCTATCGGTTATTTTCACCAGAAATGTCTGCCCAGGTTTAGGGCAAGCAGGCGAGTTCAGTCTTATGACCATCTGCGGTGGTCTTGCAGGGCTTTCACCGGGTGATCCCATGCTCGCTGGCAGATGACTTACTACTCCTACCGACAAAAATATTCAGTTTTTATTACTTTTTTTTATGGAGAAAATCGTCTTTTGATTTCTCCAACGTATAAAACCATCGGTTTTATACTAGTGGACCTGAAGGGACTCGAACCCTTGACCCTCACAATGCCATTGTGATGCGCTCCCAGCTGCGCTACAGGCCCAAATGTTATTCAATTTTCGTACTCCTGCCAGTTTCAGTGGACCTGGCGGGATTCGAACCCGCGACCTCATCAGTGCGATTGATGCGCGCTCCCAACTGCGCTACAGGCCCGGTCTCAGTCAGGGCAGAATTGTACTTGAGGTCACGAATGATGTCAAGCCAATTTGATTAACATAAGTATAGCCTAGATTTTTCAGATTTTTTAAGTTGATTTAAGAGTAATTTCATCGATTTTAGCATTCTGATTTTCTTAATCCCTTTCAGCAATTGGGTTCTTAGCGTATAATCTCGCACATGAAAAGTAAAATTATTCCTTACATCCTTACTTGTATTTTAGTCGCTGCTCATTTTTTGCGGGATGGAAATTTGTTAATGGTAGTTGTTAGTATTTTATTTCCACTTATTCTTTTAATTAAAAAAAGATGGGTGCTCATCCCCGCACAACTGTTTGCCTATTTGGGTGGCGGGTTATGGCTGGGGACAACTATGCAAATTGCAAATGAAAGAATTGCTTTTAATGAGGATTGGACCCGAATGGCGATTATTCTTGGCACAGTCACGGCATTCTCAATAATTTCAGGCATGCTACTCAATCATGATAAAGTGACCAAACACTATACTTAATCTACGATTTATATGTATAAAGAGACCTTCATTTCTGAAGGTCTCTTTTATTTAAACTTTGGGAGAGAATTCTTATTATTCGATTTTGGATAATTTCATTTTTACTAATAGCCAGGGTCCTAAACCCATAATCCAAAAACCGATAATCGTATACCGCAAATAACGGAAGAAATATCCGGTGAGGTTATCCTCCCCAGGAAAGATTGCGCTCAATCCAATTTTAATAACGAGAACTCCGATAAGTCCGATGATAAACACAAGGAATTTTGAACCCCAGTTTTTAGGAACTTGGTAATTCCCCATTTTCGAGATCCAAAAATACCCGGCTGATAAACCGAATAAAGTGGCTGAAGTAGTGATCGAGCCATCCATGCTAAAAGGGTCTAGAGCTTCATCAGGATGAGCGGCAGCCGCGTTGGCTACCCAATTTGGGTCCAGGGTAAAATCTGCATTAAGTGCGCGGATACCAAAATTTATCGATAGGAGAACGAGGGAAATTAGAAAAACAATCAGGATTTTTGTCCCGAAATCTTTATTATTAAAATAATCTTTTACTTTTGGTTCATATTTTGCGAATAACCATAATATGATCAAACCGATCGTCCAGCCAACCAATACATCAAGATAATAATGGACGCCCAAGATCATGCGGGAAATACCAATCAGAAAAATCACTACCCAAACTGCGATTTTCATCCAATTTTCTTTAAGATTCTTGGCGAATAAACCATAGACGGATACAGGGGTTTGGGAATGTCCGGAGGGTACACCAAAGCCCAACTCAGGACCCCCTAGGTCTAGAACTCTGCTATCTGACCAGTAGGGTCGTGGTTGGTGAAATGCCATTTTAAAGAAGTTGTTCAAACTGGTTGTAAGCATAAGCATGACCCCTAAACGCATGCTAAGAGAATAGTCAAATGCCCAAATCAAGACGAGGAAGACGATATAAAAATCTTCTGTTCCGAGGAAAGTAATACCCTTTAAAAAAGAGTAAACTCCATCGCCAAAGTTTTGCAAGGCCAATGTAAACTCAATACCGCTTTCAAGAAAAAATTCCATATGATTAATCTCCTCAGATCCCTATAATGGCTCTCTTAATTACACGTTCGCAATATTATTCATTTTTTTGGATAAATTCTGCTACCTTATTAAACACGAATTCAATATTTCCGTCGCGGGTGATCACATGACCAGCCTTTTCAATATAAAGCAATTCTTTTTCTGAGTTGATTAGTCTTTTGAATATTTCTTCAGCACTATTGGCTGGCACGTAGACATCATCTTTTGAATGAATTACTAAAGTTGGGGCGGAGATTTTATCAAGATTTCCTTTTACCTGATCGACCAAATATGAAAGTTCCACCACTGATCTGATCGGGTTTGCGGAATAACTAATATGTCCTTCTTTCGCCTCTGGGGTAAACCAGCCGCCGCCTGATTTTCTACGGTATCGATAAATTTTACTCAATAATCTTGCAGGTTCTCTGAATTTTCCAAAAAACTGTTGAGGGATCGCCAAGGGAGTAGATAAAGCGACAACACCTTTAACTGGAAACTTAGTTGCATGATTTAATGAGAGTAACCCCCCCATTGAAAGCCCGACAATAAATATCTGGTTTGTACTTTCTTTTAAGAAATGCCAGGCATCTTCAACGGAAGCAGCCCAATCATTCCAGCGCATCCGAGCCATATCTTCAATTTTCGTCCCATGACCAGCCAATCGGGGGCCAATAACAGAGTAACCTTTTTTATTAAGGTATTCCCCTAGCCACCTCATTTCGGTTGGCGCGCCTGTGAAGCCATGAACGACGATAACGCCTGTTTTATTTCCCGGTAAATAGAAGGGATTTGCATTCGGTAAAATCTGCTCTTTCATTATTTTCTTTTCCACTTATTTAGAATAGTACTATCTTGGCGATCTATTTTCCAACAACTCTTAAGCTTCGATCCATGCTGGTATAGCTATGAACCCCACCTTCGGTGACGATGACATCATCCTCAATTCGAACGCCATCTTGCCCTGCGATATAGATACCGGGTTCTATGGTAAAACACATTCCCTGTTCGAGAATCATTGGATTTTTACTACGAATATAGGGCGCTTCATGCACTTCCATTCCCAATCCATGCCCTGTTCGATGAAAGAAATAATCCCCATATCCGCCCATCTCGATAACAGTTCTGGCGGCTTTATCCACCTCCCCACAAGCTACCTTTGGTATTGCAAAAGCGTGCGCAGCTTGGTTGGCTTCCAAGACCAATTGGTGAATTTTTTTCTGTTCGGTATTTGGTTCCCCGATGGCGAATGTGCGAGTCATATCAGAGAAATAGCCATTTTTACTTGCGCCCCAATCGATCACCAATAATTCACCTTCGCCAAATTTACGGTCACTTGGAAAGGCGTGGGGATCCGCAGAGTTTGGCCCAGACGAAACGATCGGAAAAAATGGAAGATCTGGGTCGCTACCATGGCGATAAAGCTGGATCACCAATTCTGCAGCAAATTCTTTTTCTGACATTCCGATCTTTAGGTTGGGCAAACAAAACTCTAATGCCGCCTGGGCAATATCCGCCGCCTCTTGCATGTTTGCTCTTTCAATTGAATTTTTAATTAACCTCAATTTTGATACGGATTTTTCAGAATTGATAAATTCGGCATCCGGTAATGCAGCCTCCAAAAATTTCATTTCAAGCAAACGCATGGATATTTCTTCTACGCCCACCTTTGAACTTCCTAATTCGGCCGCTTTGACGGCATCTTGATACGCAAGAATCCATTTTTCGGTTTCTTCTGTGTAAGAGAAATGAACCAACTCATAAGGGAGCCCGATCAGTTTTGCAGTTTCAAGTTCAGGGAGGATAAGCACCGGTGCATCATCGGGGGTAAATATACATACTACCGGTCGTTCACTTAAATGAAAATGTAAGCCGGTCATATAGGTGAGGCTAGGTCCAGGATTTAAAATGATCGCATCCAGTCCTTCTCCTTTTATTAGATCCCCTAGGTCTTTTTGTCTTTGTTTAATGAGTTCTGCATTTTCTACGGACATACATCCTCCAAGCAGTATTAAGTATTCTTTATCTCCTGATTATAGCTTAAAGAAATTTTGATCTGATTTAAACGATTGACTTTATAGTCCTAAAAACATATAAATGAATAAATTGAAATTAAGGATTTTCTTATGTTTGATTATGGAAAAATTTTAGTGGATGGATCAATATTATCCGTGATCGGTTCCATCTATTTAATTGCAATGTTAGCTTATAACCCAAGGATGGCCTTAAACCCCGGGGACTATCCCCCCGATATCATTGATGCAGTCCCCCCTAAGACAAAAAATGAGCAAAGATTAGCAATGATATGGGGAATTCCATTTTTATTGTTTTCTGTAGCAATCCCATTATGGTCTGCTTTATCTTTTCAAAATCAAATTGGGGGTAATGCCAGTTTCTGGATCCTATTCGGACATGTTCTCGGTGTATCTATAAATTTCTTTTTGGTGGATCTTATTTTTCTTGATTTGCTCTTATTCTGTACGATCACACCGAAATTTTTGGTTATTCCCGGCACGGAGGGGTTTGCTGGTTATAAAGATAAATTATTTCACCTCAAAGGGCATACGAAGGGATTCTTTTTTTATATTTTGCCTCTTTCGGCAGTATTTGCTGCTTTGGTTAGTTTATTCTAAAAGGTTTCTATAAAAAAAGCCGAGTCAAAAGACTCGGCTTTTTTTTATAGATCTTAGTATTTATTCTTCTTCCTCATCCTTCTCTCTTGCAGCGACAATGTCCGCTTGCAAATGAGTAGGCACTCGTTCGTAATGATCTTCTTCCATAGTGAAGACACCGCGGCCGCCAGTCATGGAGCGTAATTCGGTGGTATAGCTCAATAACTCCGCCAGAGGGACATGGGCATTGACTACGGACCGACCTCTATCAGTGTCCATTCCTTGCACACGAGCTCGGCGGGTGTTGAGATCACCAAGGACATCTCCCATATTATCTTCGGGAACGGTGATGCGCACACTCATAATCGGTTCGAGTAGGACTGGACCTGCGGTCATGATCGCTTTTTTGAAGGCTTCACGTCCAGCAATCTCAAACGCAACTGGTTTTGAATCGACTGGATGTTCTTTGCCATCATAAACTGCAGCTCTCACATTATGTACAGGGAATCCGGCAACGACACCAGTTTCCATTACAGATCTAATTCCTTTTTCGATGGCAGTCATATAATTTTGAGAAACAGATCCACCCACCACATCATTGACAAATTCAAAATCTTCATTGGGGAGCGGCTCAATTCGCAAGAAGACTTCACCAAACTGCCCAGATCCACCACTTTGTTTTTTATGGCGATGTTGGGCATCGCCTTTTTTAGTAATTGTTTCTTTATACGGTACTCGGGGAGGTTCAATATCCAAGCCAACTTGGAATTTTCCTTCCGCTTTGCGGATGACCACATCGATATGCTGTCCACCCATCCCCTGCAAAATGGTTTGGCGGGTTGAAGATTCGTTGTACCAAGAGAGGGTCATGTCCTCATCACAAATTCGGGTGAGGGTTTGCCCCATCTTGCTCGCATCTGCCTGGGTTTTAGGGGATACCGCCACGCGATGAAGGGCGCTGGGAAATTCTCCAATGGCTACTTTGATCGGCATCCCTTTGTCGCTGAGCGTGTCACCGGTTACGGTCTCACTCAATTTAAGTGCAACCCCGATATCACCAGCATGCATATTTGGCACATTAAGTTGTTCTTTCCCCCGCATTACACTTAAATTAGCAAGTCGTTCTTCTTCATCTTTATTGGCATTCCAAACTCGCGTATCACTGGCCAATATGCCAGATTTTACTTTAAAAAATGTGATCTTTCCAACGAATGGATCCGCCATAGTTTTCCAAACATATGCGGCCAGCGGGCCGGCATCAGAGGCCGTCAATTCAATTTCGCCACCAGGTCCCTCTGCTTTTTCAGGGGCAGATTCGGCTGGAGATGGGATCAAATCAATGAAAGCGTCCAATAGTTGACTAACACCTGTTTTAGATTGTGAATCTGCAATGAATACTGGAATGAATATTCCTTGTTTTACAACACTTTTTAGACCTGCGGAAATTTCTCCAGGACTTAGCGCGCCATTTTCAAAATATTTTTCCATCATGGCGTCATCACTTTCAGCGGCGGCCTCAACTAATTCGCTGTGACCAGCTTGTGCAGCTTCAGAAAGCTCATCAGGAATATCGATCGCAGCCCCACCCCCGGCTGGATATGCTTTCATTTCTATTAAATCTATAAGACCCTGATAATTTTCTTTTTCACCCCAGGGAAGTTGTACTTTGATCAATCGGGTTTCGGTAAGATTTTGAACCGAACGAACAGCTTGTTCATAATTTGCTGTTTCTCGTTTCATTCGATTGATCAATACCAATCTTGGTAATTTGAGATCGTCACAAATATTCCAAGCTGTCTCGGTGCCAACCTCGGCACCTGCAACGGCATCGATAATTACCAATGCGCCTTCGACCACGCGCAACGCAGAAAGCACCTCGCCAATAAAATCAGAATAACCAGGGGTATCTAACAGATTTATTTTATGATCTTTATGTTCAATTGGAATTATTGAGGTTGAAAGCGAAAGTTCACGGCGTTGTTCTTCTTCATCAAAATCGGAAACTGTATTCCCCTCAGTCACACTACCCATTCGGTTGATCACATCTTTTTCAAACAAAAAAGCATCAGCCAGAATAGTTTTACCCGCTCCACTATGCGATACCATCGCAATGTTGCGGATCTTATCGGTTGCATATTCTTTCATGTAAAGGGCCCTTCCTTATATTTGGGATTATTTTAAAACCTGAATTCAGGTTTAGATTTTTTCTTAAATAATACTCTTGAAAAAGGATTTTGCTCCAAGTAATTATTATAAGTGAAAAATGTGACTTTTGGGGTTAAGATTTTGTAAATACAATTTTGTTTTTGAAACTTTCGAAACAAATCAGCCTTTCCCCGATAATAAATCAGGATGCACTATAATCTACTTCATGTTGAAAAAAATATTTCGTAAAATTGCATTTCGTTCCTGGTATTTACAAACACCGCCCTGGGATACCGGAATCAGCCCACCTGAATTGGAAGCATTCATCGACGAACATAACCCAGGACGTGCAATCGATCTTGGCTGTGGCACCGGGACAAACGTGATTCGATTGGCAAAGGCAGGATGGACAACAAAGGGAGTCGATTTTGTTCCTAAGGCAATCCGCCTAGCAAAAATTAAAACCAAAGAAAGAAAAGTGAGCGCTGAGTTTATCGTAGGGGACGTAAGCAGCATAAATATATTTAAGGGTCAATATGATCTAATTCTCGATATTGGTTGCTACCATGCATTGACATTTGACCAACAAGAAAAATACCGGAAAAATATCAAAGTACATTTAGCCGAAGAAGGAACATATTTACTCTACACTTTCTTATCGGACGAGCCAAAAAGAACAGCAGGGCTCTCTACAACAGATCTTGGATTATTAGAAAGTGATTTCAAATTAATTAAGCGGGAAGAAGGACAAAATGAAGAAGGACCTTCCTCAGCTTGGTTTTGGTTAATGAACAATAATAATTAATAAAATATCGCGTTATTTTTGTATTACACCTATTGCTAATATTTCTCCAAAACGCCTAATTCATTAAACAAGGTACAATCGTTTTCATGAAATTTTTATTTCTTTTTATGGACGGAATAGGATTAGGGGAAGAAGACCCCGAGTTCAATCCTTTTTCGATCGCAAAATTACCCCATCTTTCCAATTTATTGGATGGCAATAAAATGATTAAGGGTGTTGCTCCCTTAGATACAGACCGAGCCACTCTACTCTCATTAGACGCCTCCTTGGGGGTTGAAGGGCGCCCACAGTCTGCCAGCGGGCAATCAACTTTGCTGACCGGGAAAAATGTACCGGAGATCATTGGGGAACATTTCGGACCAAAACCAAACCCACCCATTAGGGATGTGTTGGCTGAAGGCAGTTTATTTAGTGTACTTAGGGATAATAATTTTTCCGTAAATTTACTAAATGCATACCCACAGGGATACTTCGATGGGATCAATTCAGGGAAGCGTTTATATTCTGCAATTCCACAGGCATTACATTTTGCAAATATCAGATTGAACACAACCGAGGATCTTTACGCGGGGAAAGCCATGGCGGCTGATTTTACGGGGGAGGGTTGGCGAAAACATATTGGCGATAAGGATAGCCCGGTGATGGATGAAACTTCAGCGGGCAAACACTTGGCCAAATTAACCGACGACCATGATTTTGCCTTTTTTGAATATTGGCCCAGTGATTATGCAGGACATAAACAGGATAAAAAGGCAGCGATTGATCTCCTAGAAAGTTTCGATGGTGTGATGGGTGGCCTATTAGACCAATGGAAGGATGACGAGGGATTAATATTGATCACTTCAGATCACGGCAATATGGAAGACCTGTCAGTTAGAAAACACACGATGAACGAAGTACCGGGTTTGGTGATTGGAAGCAAAGAGCTTCGGACAAGATTCACAGAAAATATGAAAGACCTCACGGACATAGCCCCTGCAATTTTGGATTTATATGGCTTAGGGATTTGATGAGTAATAAAAAATCATTCCAAGTTGTTTTTATTTTAGCTTTATTAATATTGACCTCTCAAGCCTGCAAACTCTTCTCTGGAAATGAGAAAGAACTAACGCCAACCATCGATTTTATTCCGATTGCAACAGAAACCTCCTTGCCCATTGAGATGCAACTAGAAAGTATTGGCGATCCTTTCTCCCCAGAATTGGGAAGCTCATCTTTTGATGTTCAAAATTACTTTATTCAGATCCGTTTAGATCCCGCATTCACCGATCATATCGAAGCAGTCGTTGAAATTGAGGCTACCAGTTTGCTCCAGTCTTTATCCATGATGTCCCTTGATTTCATTGGATTTGAGATTAGCGATTTAACTGTAAATGGCATTCAAGTAGATCATGAGCGTCAGGGAGATAAACTTGTCATTACTTTACCTAACCCTGTTGCGAAAAATCAAAATTTCACGGTCAGCATCGCCTATGAGGGAGAAATCCTCCGGCGACCCTCCAGATATATTCCTTTTGAAGATAGCATTGGCATGCTATACCCTGATACGGAAAGCCTATTGGTTGCATCAGAACCCGATGGCGCACGTTTTTGGTTTCCGTGTAATGACCATCCTCGCGATAAGGCAATCTATCGAATTGAGGTGACTACGCCAAGCAAATACTTGGCCGCCAGCAATGGGCGATTAATCGAAACTGAAGAATTGCCCAATAACCAAACTCGGTTTGTCTGGGAACATCCCTATCCAATGGCGACCTACCTGGCGACAATTGTTGTGGGAGAATACGAACGATTCGAAAAATTGACAGATAATGGAATCTTGATCAGAGATTATATTTTCCCAAAGGATCAATCCTTAGCCTTTGAGGCCTTTTCGCAGACCACTGAAATGCTCGAATGGCTGAGCGAATTATTGGGGCCATATCCATTTGAAACCTATGGACATGCGACAGTAAATATTCCTGGTTTTTCCTTGGAGACACAATCACTGGTCATGATGTCCAATCAAATGTTGGAAGAAGATATTGTGATCCATGAAATGACCCATATGTGGTTTGGAGATTGGGTGAGCCTCGATTCTTGGGGAGAGATGTGGAGAAATGAAGGCTTTGCATCCTACTTCAGTTGGTATTGGTTTTACCGAGAGGACCTGGATGCTTTCAATAGGGACATGGCAACTCTCACTCTTCAAGTATTAGAAGTTGAAAACCTTGAACCTCTGGGAAATCTCTCGCCGAGCAATTTGTTTAGTTATGAAAGTTATACTAAGGGTGGCGTTTTGGTGCATGCTTTACGCTTGGAAGTAGGCGAGAAACCCTTCTTTGATGGGCTTCAATTATATTTTGAGCGATTTGGCGGTAGGTCAGCATCTGATGAAGATTTTCAGATGGTCATGGAAGAAGTAAGTGGTATTGACCTAGATATTTTTTTTACTGAATGGCTGGACAGCTAAATTCTTAGTATGTTAAATGTCTGTTTAGAACATCTTTAATTGAGGATCCACATCTGCCAGGGGGTCATCTGCAAAATAGGTTTTCAAACTTTCTCTGGAAATTAGAGTATTATTAATCATTTGGCGCACCTGACGAAACTTTAGAAAATTCCATCCTTGTGCCACTGCATGCTTTAGTCTAGGATCTTCTTGTTGTTTATAAATCAATAATTCCGCACGGCTGCCGGGCAACACAATCACCCCCCGGTTTGGGGGATGCGCAGTATTCATCACGATATCCCCCAATACTGCTGAGGCGATCAAATAAATCGAATAATTTTCTGTCTCAATCTCCGATTGCCAAAGTATTGGGTTCTCATCAATGACTTGGTAACCTAAACGATTTCCAAGTTCCAAAATCATTTGACGGATCTCCAACAAATCATCACGTCGAACAGATGGTTGATCCTCAGGTCTTAATCCCCATTGATGTTCTTTATGTTCAACTGCATAGGAAGATAATACTGCTTCAATTAAATTTGAATCAGGGGTGTCCAAACCTGGGAAAAGTTGACATATCATTTGATCCAACTCAAAAAATGTTTGTCCGGGATTCGCCAATAAATGATTAACCAAACTTTTCTCTACCCTATCTGAGAGAGGTTCATTTGCATCTTGGGCATTTCTCAACCACCATTTCCCGCTATTCAAGGTTTCTTTTGCGGGATTAAATCTTAAGAATCCTTTTCTAAAAGTTAAGTCATGTCCTAAAACTGCATGGACCGCCGAGTAAATCTCTGCAGATCCTTTGCCAGAATTTTTAATGGTGTTCAATTTACTTAGCTCGCAAAGTGCTGCTGCCTGGATATACAAATATGCACTTGGCTCTCCTCTAAGATTCAAACATTTTTGGGCAGCTTCTTGAATAATTTTTTCTTTGTCTTGATCAACTGAATTTGAACCGCCGACTTGCCACTGTAATTGGACTTGCTTATTGGATGGCCGTAAAGCTTGCCCATTTAATTGGAAACCGGAAACATCTGCCGCCACCACTACGGAACTAATAAAATCGGGTTCACTTTCCATTATTTGCCCAAACATTAATGTGCCTGGTTTTAAAAGGGGAGAAAGATGTTTTAGGGTGCTTTCCAGAGCGGTGGTATGCCATGCCCAATCATAGCGGCTGTTTTTCAGCACACTGACAAATGGACCGATGGCGTCTCTACCCCAAAACCACCCAGACCATAAAGCGGATAAGGTCCAGTATGCTTGGTTAGGACGGGGAAATACCGTTAGGACTGCATGAATATCCTGATCGTTTAAATCTTCAGCCAGGTTAGCAAACCGCCCTTCATAGATACTGATACCTCCATTTTCTGAGGGCAACTCGGGCCATATACTTAGTTCGATAGAGGTCAGATCTTTTGACCAAAGGTCAATCGATTCTTCAATTGCATGCCATATATTATTTTCTCTAAACTTGGAGGGGATGGCTAATTGTTTGGGGCGATCAATTTCATTCGGCACCTGCCAAAGTGCATTCCCTTTATCGTATGCATGCAATATCATCGCGAAAAGCAATTGTCTTTGGCGGTCGTTGATCGTTAATCCATCTAATTTGTTTAGTATTGAGAATAATGCATAGACCGCACGGGGTAAATATGCGTCAAGGGCATTTTTAACATGCACTGCGTCGGGATGATCGCTTTTTACCACGCGCTGTAATGCCCGAAAATAATGAAGGCTGGCGTTTGAAAATTTAGCCGCTTTTTCAATATCGGCGTTAATTACCGGGAATTCACCCTTTTGCTGACAATGGGGACAAGTGTATATTTTGGCATAGGGGAGCATCGTGTCTCTCTCCCATAAAAATGCTTCCGCACTTATTGTTCTTTCGCATTGTTCGCATTGGGTTTCATATAAATCAAGAATATGCGGTTCGAGCCGCTCATCACCTCTTTTCGTCGCGGCGAGTAATGCCAAGACCGATTGCATTTCATCTTTCTTGGGGGGTGTGGCAGTCATCTCTAGCAAAAAACGAGCAATGGGGTTATTTGCAGCAACCAAGAGCCGATAACCTGCCTGAGCGATTTCGACAGCAAGGTGGGGGCTAGCACCAAAGGGGTCAATCACAAAGCTTCCCTTCTCTAAATTCTCTTTCAGCCAACCTGTGGCCGCCTGTTCAGCAGGCAAAGGGAGATATCTAGACAAGGGGATATTTTGATTTACACTTTTTCCGGGGTGAAAAATGAATTCTGACATCTGTAATTAAACTATACCCGATTTTAGGCATATATCAATCTTCGCCCCCAGACCTTAGGATCTAAAAAGAGGGCGGAAAAAATAAAGTATCCACCCTCCTTGTTAAAAGTTACTTTTTAATAAAATGGCGCTTTAGCTCATTGGCATACTTTTTCCCTAGGGTAGATACATTATCAGTGACCCAATCACTCAACTTCGTCTCTCCTGCGGGGGGTGAATCAGTGAGCAATAGATTCCCCATCAATCCCTCCACTTCATCTTGGGTCAGAACAACATCTCCCACCACCTTCCCGACAAGAGAGGAAGCCCAATAAGCAAGTTTGGGGGGAGTAGGGATCAGTAAAGTTTTTTTCATTGTTTTTCTTTTGATCATCTTTACCAGTTCGATAAAGGAAAAAGTTTCAGGACCGATGGCATCAATAATCTGATTTTCTTTATTCTCACTGACTTTGACCGCCAATTTTGCCATATCCTCCACATAGATCGGCTGAAGTTTATAGCTGCCATTTCCTGGAATCGCAAATGCCGGAAAATGTCCTAAAAACCAGGCAATATTATTTATCAAGATATCTTCCTTCCCAAAGATCACTGCAGGACGCAGGATCGCATAGGATGTTCCCAGGGATTGAAGGTCTTCCTCCAATATTTTTTTACCCCAAAAATAGGGCAAATGGGAATCAGTGCTGGGGTTGGTGATACTGGTATGTACGATTCTTTTTACCCCGGCCGCCTTGGCCGCTCGAAATAGTTTCCTTGTGTTTGAAACAGCCTGCAGGTGGGTATTATTGCCATGACTAAAGCGCACCCAATAGGTATTGAAAAGCACATCCACTCCCCGAAGAGTCTCTGTTAATTCGTCAATGTTGTCAAAATTAAATGGATAAGCTTCAACTTTATCCCCAAATGGATTTGGGCGATTTGGATTTCCTGTCAGAGTGATCACCTGCTGATCTTTTTTCAACAACTCTTGAGTAATATATTTTCCAGAATAGCCGAATGCCCCAGTAACAGCGATTTTTTTCTTTGATGACATCGAACGCTCCTGCTATGTAAAGATCAATAGGATCATTAATCCAAATTGAAAAAGAAAGGCTTGAATAAAATATTTGAAATTCTGCTTTATGTTTTTTTTGCCGGATAGAATAAATGCGAGAATGCCAAATGTTAATAATGAGGGAATAAGATAGAGTCCCACAGTCCAAGCACCCAAAAAGATTATTGGGAGCAAAATACCACAAACGACCCAAACCAATGGGGTTCGGTTTTTATATGCGCTATAAAAGCCTAAGATTCCTAGAAAAGCAATTTCTAGCAGATATAAACCTGGTAATGGAAAAAGTGACAAGATCGACTGAGCATTGCCCAATTGAGACATGAAAAAGAGAATGGAAACAAGGATGCAGTTGATCCCCCCAATGATCGCAATAAATAAATTCCATTTCTTCATTTTGTTTCTTCTTTCTCAAGCATGGTTTTTATTGAGCTGAGAGAAACCAAGTTTTCAAGGGTCAACAAGGTGGAGACCAACCTATCTAAAGTCTTGAAGAATGACTTCATTGCGACCATGCGCTCTTGATAAAACTTGGCTTCTTCATTATCACTTCCCCCTTCCTTAACCATATCTAAACTTTCATCGACTGTACGAAGGGCAAGATCAAACTCGCTTTTTTCTCGCTCCCTCAAAATGCCCTTGATGATCTTCCAAAAGTCTGTTTCGGGGAGGTAATAATCCTTCCGATCACCGATTTGCAGCTTTTTATGCACCATCCCCAATCTTTCTAATTGGCGCACGTTGGTGCTCACCGCCCCTTTGGTCACCCCGACCTGTTCCACAATTTCATCCAAGGAAAGCAATTTTGGAGAAAGGTATATTGCCCCATAAATAGCCCCCATCGCTTTTGGAAATCCCCAAAAATTGCTGATCCGGCTCATTCCCTGAATAAAATGGTTTTTGGCTTTCAAGTAATTATTATCCATAAAATCCTTGATATATAGTTCGTTTAGTTCTTTCTATACATACTATATATCAAGTATGGGAACTTGTCAATGTTTGTTATCCTTGATTCTTTTTATTGAATATTACCCAAAACAGCCATATAAATCAGGAGAATCAGTTGGAATCCCCCCTAAAACGGGTTATTTTGGCAATAATTATCAACTATATTCCTTTTGCGATAAACAAAATCCCCTATATAATTAATTTAATTAAATTTTTATCCTTAGATTATTTTTTGGGCCCGGGATACTATTTATTGTTATTTATCATTCTTTTTTATACCCTAGGAGAAATAAAATGAAACTTTCAGCCCCTAAAACAGTAACTTGGTGGGTCGCTATTGTACTTGGTGTCCTTGGAATACTCGGTACTTTTGTCGCCATTCCGTTTTTCTCAGACAATGCTTTTTGGACCGTAGCCGCTGGCTTTATCCTTCTTGCCCTCGCAACTTTCTTAAAAGATCTCTAAAAAATAGTAATATTTTGTGAATTAGGCCCTCATTCACATTTAAAAATAGCATTCCCCGTGGATATTTGGAGGATGCTATTTTTTTATTTAGTACTCAACCACAACCCAATTAATTAATCTCTGGCTCCACATGCACGATCACCCGGCTTAATTCCGGAATATGCTTGAGCAGATCATTTTCTATATTTTCTGTTTCTGCATGAACTTGCGTAAGCGATAATTTTGAGTCAAGGCATAACGTAATGGCTGCATGCAGATGTTCAGCAGAACGATAACATTGCAATTTCAATATCTGTTCTTCAGCAACATGAGTCATCAATAATTCCCGAATATCTCCAATATATTTAGGATCAGGAATTTCACCAGATTGGAAAAAATCAGCCGGAAGGGGTTCAAGATGGGTGGTAATTGATACGATTTGCGGCCAACGCTTTACTGCTGTTTCCTCAAATTGATCTGCAAGTGCATGGGCTTCTCCCAAACTCAATTCCCCTTTCATTTCTAAATGAAGTTCAACAATGAAACCAGCTTCTCCCCCCGTATGGATATGCAAATTATGCAATCCTAATCCCATGCCATCGGCGGTTTTACGTAAATCTGTAGAAATTTTTTCCCAATGCGTTGGACGTTCTTTTTTGGAAGGTTCGATATGTACGATCGCCTCGACAACATTATCGATTTGCTCAATGATTCGTCGTTCGATCTCTGACGAAATTGCATGCGCTTGTGAGGTACTCATTCCCGGGTCTACTTTTGCATGCAAGTCCACAAAAATCGCCCCAGGATTACCGCGAGATCTGATACGATGTACAAAACGGACCCCCGGAGCGCTATAGACGATCTCTTCGATCATATCGGGGTCGACTGCAGCACGATCAGTCAACCATCTGGTGGTGTCCCCCAATATTTCAAAAGCGGCTTTCCCGATCAATAAAACCACAAATGCGGCAACTACCAGATCGAGCCATGCCCATCCAATGCGAACCCCCACCATAGACACAAGTACCGAAGCCGTCACAAACAGATCAGTTTGGGTGTGTTTTGCATCTGCAAATAAGATCTCGGAATTAAGTTTTTTGCTTGCCCTGATCTCTAATATCACAACGACAATATTGACTGGCAGGGTGAGCATCACCAACCAGAAAGACAGATTGTCGATCTGAGGATTAACCCCCACACTAAGCCTCTCGAATATGGAGGACCCTATTTCATAGGCAGCGACCAGTAACATTGCCCCAATAGCCATCGCCCCAACAGTTTCATATCGGCGATATCCATAAGGGTGTTTGTCGTCAGCAGGGCGACCCGCTAATTTAATTGCTGCTAGGCCAATCAGGTTGGATGAAGAATCGACCAAAGAATGAAAACCATCCGCAACTATTGCCAATGCCCCTGTAAATATCCCAAGACTAATTTTGACGATCGTTACTAAAAGATTTGCGATAAGGACCGAGATCAACACCCGGCGAACTGCAGAATAATCCTTTTCATTCTTTGAATCTGGGGAGAGATGTGAGTGGCTCATGGCGTTGGGGTCAGCGTGATCGTTGGTACAAGGGTGCTAGTGGATGTGGGTGTTGCCGTTTGGACCACCGTCATCGTAACCGTTGGGGTTGTTGTCGGCGTAGGTGTTTCGGTAGGTGTAGAGGTCGGCGTGGGTGTGGGGGTCGGCACTTGGAGGTCTAAGTGCAATAATGTAAAGGCATAGCCTTTGTCATCTTTCCCATTCATCCACAATCTCAATGTCACTTCTCCCGCTTCTAGATCCTTTATATCCCATTGATACACTTCCTCAGGGTTAGGTACTGGGGAAGTGATTTTGGTCAACAGATGCCAATCATGAGGATTATCCCCTTTCCCCCATTCCAATAGGACCTCTTTAAATCCATTATCCGCATCCGCTCTCACCACGATGGGGAGTATCGAATCTGAAATGACACTACCGGAGGAAGGCGAGGAAAAATTAAGGTGCGGTCTTGGGTCAGAGGTTTTGCATTCTCTATCAGGGGTGAAGATCACAGGGTCTGAAAACCCATTTTTATCTGCCCATTCTTTTCCCGCAGAGTTATCTAAGATCCATTCCCTTGCCCAACTTTCCGTAACATTTAGCGTAAATTCTTGTTCTGTAAAATCAGGGCAATCTTGGGAGGCGATCAGTGAGGTCCATGTATCGATCAAAACCTTTTGCCAAAGATCCTCATCTTCCCCAAGGGGCAACTCACCAGAAGCAAAAAATTCACTGCGGTGTTCTGGGCAATATTGTGAGGGAATCGTACCGCTGATTGAACAGATCACTTTGTCGACCACTCCAGCAGGTTTTAGGAATGGGCTTGGATGGTTTCCAGTCAGGTCTTGTATCGCAAGCTTCATAAACTCAGCCCATATGGGGGCTGCCCCGCTTAACCCACTCGTTCCTTCCATCACTGTATAGTCGGGGTTGCCAACCCAAACACCCACTACTAAATCTGGGGTGTAACCAATCGTCCAATTATCTCTAAAATCATTGGTCGTTCCCGTTTTAGCGGCTGCCTGGAACCCTAAATTAATCACCGAGTTCGGACCGAAGGATGGAGTTCTTGCGGTGTTATCAGACAATATTGAAGAGATCAAAAATGCATGTTCAGCTTTGATCACCTGTTCACCAGCTGATTCCTCATGCTCAAAAACCACATTACCGTTATGATCGGTGATCCTCGTGATCGCATAGGGAGGGATTTTATTTCCCATATTTGCCAGAACGGCATATGCACTTGCCATATCGAGGAGTTTTACTTCGCCACCGCCCAAGGTAAGGGAGAGACCGTAATAGTCTTCATTTAAATCGGTAATACCTAAACGATGAGCAATTTCGACCAAGCCGTCTTCCCCTTCGGCATCTGTATCGCCATAAACCCCTATATATTGCAGGGCTTTTACAGCTGGTACGTTAAAGGAGTTTGCCAAAGCTGAACGAACGGTTTGCGGGCCATGAAACCGCTCATCATAATTGACCGGTTCATACGGATCACGCGGATCATTTTCTAACCCCGAGGGAGTAAATTCTGATGGCACATCCCAAATCAACGTTGAAGCGGTCCACCCCTTTTCAAAGGCGGATAAATATGTGAAAGGTTTTATTGACGACCCCGGCTGACGAGGAGAGATAGACATATTGATCTGTCCGTCAATATCTTCATTATAGAAATCAGCAGAACCCACCATGACCAAGATCTGACCAGTTTCTGGATCTATTGCAACCAATGCCCCACTCTGTACATTGAGATCGGATAATCCAAAGACATGCTTTTGCACAGAGGCCAAGGCAACATCTTGCAAACCAGGGTCCAATGTGGTTTCCACGGTGAAACCTGATCGATAGATCCTTTGTGGGTCAAATTGCTCTTCAAGCAAAGAGCGAATATAGTTCACCCAATGCGGATATCTCATTTGGATATCTGGGGACTTAAATTCATAATCCACAAATTCATAGGCTGCTCTGGCAGCATCATCAGAGGAAACACATATTTTTTGATCACTATTGCTGACAAAAATGCAACCCTGTTCCTGGCTTGTTTCATACATCAATCGGAGTACATCTTGCTGCCTTGAAAAAATTGCTTCCGGGTTAGAGTAAACATCATAGACAGAAGGTGCTTGAGGAATACCCGCTAAAAACGAAGATTCAGCCATCGTGAGCTGGTCTGCTGTCGTACCGAAATAGGTTTCGGCAGCAGCTTCGACACCATATGCGAGATTACCAAAATTGACTTCATTTAGATAAAGCTCAAGAATCTCATCCTTGGAATAAACACGCGTAATTTCTGTTGCCAAAAGAGCTTCTCGAACTTTGCGCATATAAGTGCGTTGTATAGCCTCTTCCGCATCCAACAACAACATTCTCGCAACTTGCTGTGTGATTGTAGAAGCACCCGATACAGTTTCACCACTTCTTGCGTTTTGAATAAAAGCCCGAACGATCGCCAACCAATTAAAACCGGGGTGACTATAAAATGCACTATCTTCTGTTGCGATAATGCTTGCGATCATATAAGGAGAAATTTCATCTATGGAAACATATGTCCTTCTCCCCTCGTTTGGATCCAAAATTTCATACAGCAAATTATCGTTGCTGTCCAAAATTCGTGTGGTTTCAAACTGCGAAGCCTTTGCACTCAATTCATCAACTGAGGGCAAAGTGGCCCGGATGGAATAATATTGCAACAGCATATAACTAAAAATACCCCCGACGAGCAAAATTCCTCCGAATAATGCCCACACACTTATCCGAACAAAACATCCCAAACTACTCATTCTGCCAGGCTTCTTTTTAAGTGATTCGGTGAAACCCGGTCTTTTCTTGTTTTGTGTTTTTGCTTGTCTAGATCCAACAACCTGAGTGGCGGAAAGATCAACCTCTGGCACTCGCCGTGGAAGAGGCATCCCCTGCGTATCCACTTTCGGAGGGCTGATTTTAGGGGTATCTCCTAAAGGAGGTGGCGGAGGCGGTGTATTTTCAATGGAAGTTTTAGAATCTTGCTTAAAAACATTCTCAAGTTCCCCACTTTCCTTTATTAATTCAGTGTCTTTTTCATTGAAGGAATGGTCCTCGATCAGGGTAGGGTTATCAGAATCTCCATCGTCCTCATCTGCTTGTTCTTTATCAGCCGCCATCACTTGTGTATTATCCGGTATGGATAGATGAGATTTGGAGGGGTGAGATTGAGAGCTATCTTCCTCGATCTCAGAATTAATAATTGACGGTTCCACCTTCACCGAATCTATTTCTTCTTTTTTCGGCAATGAGTCTTGAATGGCATCTAAAACCTTTTCATCCGTGCCACCTTCCTCCGATTGAAAACGAGAAGCCTCAGATATATCCTTTTTCTGATCTTCTTCACGTTCAACCAGATATTCAGATGTCCAATCTGGATTATTATTTTTTTCTTCTTCCGACTCATTTAATAATCTACGAAATCTTTCTCGAGGCTCCTCACCAGGAGTCTCTTGGAGATCATCATCATCATCTTTGGGGAGTTTGTTTTCCTCTTCCATTTAGACCTTTAAACCAATTGGATTGAAATAATATTTAGGGGGAAAAATGATTATTCACTTTCAGGCTTGCTGAGAATAAGCGCAGACCAAGTGCCTTTCATTGTCGTGTCGCCATGTTGATTCTTAACGTCAAGTTCCAGGACCACAAGACCGCCACCGAGGCGTTTCATCGCTTTTGTTTCCTTGATCTCAATTTCAACATGAATCGTGTCGCCAATATAAATCGGTCTCGAGAATTTCCATGAACTAATTTCTCGGAATGCCATGATCGTACCCTCTAAAATACCTACCAACACAATTAATCCAGAAGCGATGGATAGACCCAGTAATCCATGAGCAACTCGTTCTCCAAAGGGGGTTGTTTTACTAAATTCGGCATCGGTGTGAATCTGATTATAGTCGCCGGTCAGACCAGCAAAACCGACAATGTCGGCTTCGGTTACTGTTCGGCCAGAAGTTACTACTTGATGTCCAATTTCGAACTCTTCAAAGTACAATCCACGTGTTTTCATCATTTTCGAACTCATACCAACCTCCAAAGGATGTATCTAACCAAATTCTAGCATAAAACCCTTTGACCGTTATGCATTCTACTCTTACAATGCAGGTATGCGGCAATGGAATTTAGGTCTAAAAGACCCCCAAAGTTTAAGTCTTGCAGCCGATTCTCGGTTAAGCAAACTTGAGTACATTAATGACCAGATTTGGGAGCTGCTTTTAGGTAAAGGTGACCCTGCTGCGATCCATTTGCAGACCACGTATGGATTGCGCGCAAAGAATATGCGGATCTTTCCGCAATTCACCGAAAAATTTATTACTGTCAGCGATCCTTCCCAATTTGAAACAAGTCCAACGGTAACCAATTTCTCCCCCAACTATCTTAAATTGCAGTTTTCCCCCTTCGTTGGGATAAATATTGAATTGGAATACTGGATTCCTGACAGTCAGTCCGCTGCTGGAAGAATTCGAGTAATTAATGCCGGAGTCATTGACCGCAACATTAAATTTGAATTGGTGGGCATTCTTAACCCAACCGGATTGGATGGTCAGGGGATGGCGCCTAAACTAATAGAAGCTGTTAATGTGCTCCAAGGAAAAACCGCAAAGCTTTACCCGGTTATTTTCATCACCGGCGGGGCAAAGGGCATCCATAGTCCTTACCCTGCCCTGTCCATAGATTTAAATTTATTACCTGGCACAACCCGACAATTTACTTGGGTTCAAGTTGCTAAAACTGATCCAAAAGATTCTTTTAAACACGCCCGACAAATTGCGACCCGGAATTGGTCAGCGGAAATTGCTAAAATAAATATGCTGAACGCAAAACAATTGGAGATCTTTACAGGAGACCCAGATTGGGATACAGCTTTTGCACTGGGTCAAAAAACAGCTTATTCCCTGTTATACGATGGGAATCAACATCTTGCAAAAACTACATTCGTAAAAACTCGCCATCCCGATCAGGGGTTTTCAAATTTAGGAAATGGGAGCGATTATAACCATTTATGGAATGGACAAAATGCCCTGGATGCCTGGTATTTATCTCAAAACCTCTTGCCTGCCTCACCCAAAATACTTGAAGGATTTTTACTGAATTTTTTCCAAGCACAAAACAAGGATGGATCGATTGATTGGAAACCCGGCCTTGCGGGGCAAAGAAGTCAGATGCAATCCTTTCCAATACTTGCAAGCCTTTCCTGGCGATTATATGAACAGGAAGAAAATAATGATTTTTTAATTCAGGCCTACCCCCATTTATTAAAATATCTGTATGCATGGTTTGATAAACGCCATGATCGGGATGATGATGGACTCCCAGAATGGGACAATTCCATCCAATCAGGATATGACGACAATCCAATCTTTGTAAAATACCAACCTTGGTCGCAGGCCGTAGATATTAGTTCGGTTGAAAGTCCAGACCTTTGTGCTTATCTATATAAAGAATGCAATATTCTGATCAAGATCGCAAAAGAAATTCAAAACGAAACAGATCTCAAAGAATTAGAAAAAATTTCAATCAAATTAAAAAATGCAATTGATGGGTCTTGGGATAATAAGGCGAATAGTTACAGGTATTGGGATAGAGAAACTCATCAGTCCTCTAAAGGTAAAAAATTGGCCCAAAGAACAGGGACTGGAGAGATCCATCTCGATCTGCAATTTGAGCAGCCAGTCCGTTTACAAATTCGTTTTGAAGTCGGTTCCGAGCTAGCAATACAAACTGAAGGCAGTATCCACGGCACATTAGCCAATGGACAACACCGAGTTGAAAAGATTGATCGTCAAAAGATCCATTGGATGCCTGAATTCGGAAGTGTCACCATTGAAACGCTTTTTTCAGGGTTGGATTATATTCAGATCAATGGCTTACCTGACAAAGGAAAAGTTTCGGTACACCGAGTTGATCTCAGGAAACAAGATCAAACACTGCTAACCCCCATTTGGGCAGAAATTCCTGACCAGGGCAGAGTAAAAAATATAATTAATAATAAGCTGACCAAGGACAAAAAATACCATCAAAAATTTGGCCTTCCAGCAAGTTTAACGACATTATCTAGAAAAGATGCCGACATCATCAAAAGCGTTTGGCTCCCTTGGAATTTGATGGTCGGCGAAGGGCTTTTAACCTACGGAGCAAGAGAAGAGGCTGTCGATCTATTTCAACGGATCATGAAAGGAATTATTGATAATTTGAAACGGGATCATGCCTTTAGAAAACATCATCATGCAGAAGAAGAAAAGGCATTGGGAGAAAGAAATTCTCTTGAGGGATTGCCCCCCTTAGGTCTTTTTCTTGACATTCTAGGCATCAAGATCCATTCGCCTCACAAAGTTTCCCTCAACGGATTTAACCCTTTTCCTTGGCCGGTAAAATTAAAATTTCAAGGTTTGACCATAGAAGCGGAATCCGATAAAACGACGCTTACATTCCCTAACGGGGAATCTGTGCAGATCGATGACCCCACTCCCTGTCAGATATATATGCCAAAAAATAGCGAATAA